>Ga0307512_10000747_pt1 | contig 48224 bp, 54 predicted proteins | sample 14_EM_MG_FD_200267 | JGI IMG/M metagenome (GOLD analysis project Ga0307512, IMG submission 200267) | Populus trichocarpa ectomycorrhiza microbial communities from riparian zone in the Pacific Northwest, United States - 14_EM | ecosystem: Host-associated > Plants > Roots > Unclassified | place... | reverse complement strand
ACGCGTCGTGCGGCTCGAGCGCAATCTTGGAAAGGGCGGCACGGTGCGACACGGCATGATGCACGCGCGCGGAAGGTGCCTCCTTATGGCCGACGCAGATGGCGCGACCCGCTTCGCAGACGTCGAGCTGCTGCTTACCGCGCTCGATAAGCTTGCTCCTGCGGAGAGCGACGTGGCAGGGATCGCCATTGGGAGCCGCGCCCACCTCGTTAAAACCGAGGCAGTCGTTAAGGTGCGCTTTTCTTTTGTTGTCGTTGCTGTCCATTCGGCGTCTGCCTGGGTACTGTACCCAGATGGGGGGCCTACAAACTTTGAGTTGATGACGGGGTTATCTGATGGATGGATCGATTTTGTGTTTGTTGACAGAGGTCCCTCTTGCGCAATTTCCTCATGTACGGTTTGCACACCGTTTTGCGCATCGCGGGCGTCGGGCACATTCGCGACACGCAGTGCGGCTTCAAGCTGTTTTCGCGCGCGGCGGCGCGTGCGCTGTTCCCGCGACAGCATCTCGCGACGTGGATATTCGATGTCGAGCTGTTGCTTCTCGCCAAGACGCTGGGCATTCCCGTCGCGGAGGTGCCGGTGACGTGGTACGAGGTCGCGGGGAGCAAGCTGAACGTCGTGAAGGATTCGCTGCAGATGCTGCGTGATTTGTTGGTGCTCCGGGCGAACCAACTACTTGGGCGGTGGAGCATGCGGGAGAAGGAGAGTGGGAAATTCAAGGCGGAATGAGGTTGGATCACGATTTATGACGCTGTTGTCTATTTATTGTCCCCCCGGCGTGCTAATCGCGGGGTGACGTTCGTGGGACTGCCATTGCAGAGGCGGCCCTTTGAAGCATCCAATAGATGGCGGTTTGCTGAAAATTGAAAAACACTTTGTTACATTGCGCTGTCGCGATGCGAGACGTCTTCGAAGGAGGGCTGCCTTTGCGGTGATACCATTGACATGATGACATCACGAGAATCCAGGATCTAGAACGCCTTCACTCTTTTCTCCGTTTTTTGAATGGATTAATAACATGCGCCTCGGGGTACAGAACCCCACATAGCACTTCGTGAATGACTTGAAACAGTATCTCATTTCCAGGTTGCGCATAATAACATGGTAACATTCCCATTGCCCTGCTCCTACTGCCTGCTAAGCGGAGGGTGGTGTCGAGCGCGATGTATCCGCGCCAGGAGGCATGAGCCGCCGCTGCCAGGGCAAACTTCGTTCTTACATAAGACCTGCAGCGGCTCTATTCTCCTCCCCGTCGTGGCAGTGGGTACGACTGTAGCACGGCATAACACCGAGTGCTAGTGGAACAAAACTAAATCGGACACATCGTTCTTCAGGCTGGGACGATCGAGAGTTCAAACGTTCAAGGCGATCTTAGAGGCGTTTTGTATCGCAGCAACTTGGGGCAAGACTGGGGTAAGCATCCTCTAGGCATGCGGCCCCGCTAGTGCCAGTGCATCACAAATTACGGCAATGCGGCTCATCGGATTGTGGCCACTGCCTTGTTCCTCGATCTCAGTGAAACCACCTGTCTACGTACCCAACCAGCTTTCAATTGAATGTGGCCACCTCGGTCTTTTTTGATTCCGGGTCTGCAACTCCCTTTGGTATCCGAACGGCAAGCAACCCTCGCCGGCCTTCATGATGGCCATTGTGCGTCGTCTCAGAACGTATGAATATATCGACGTAAATGTTAAATGCGGCGAAGTGCGACTACTTATCCCGCTTCCCCACTTAGTCTTGAGGAAAACGGCGAAACCGAAGAGACAACAGTGTCATGAGAAGCATCGCAACACCGCAAGATGCACAGACACCGGTGCATCACCCTTGCGGTCACGGGGGATGGTCTCCGCACTAGTGAAATGCTCTTTTTTCCCAGCCGAAGAAGTATCCAGGCGAGTGCCGCGAAGTGGAATTGGCTTGCGCGACAGGAGGCGACTTTCACCGAGTCTGTGCCCGAGGCCGCCAAGTCCATACTATAGTGACTTCACAAGTGAGTTGGACCCTTCTCTTGACCCAAAGTTTGCGGGTTACTAGCACGCAAACGGGCGTCTAAATCCAAACGACCCAAGACGAGTGCCATCGCCTGCGTCGCGCATTTGCAAGGCGCGCGGCAGCGTCTTGCGGTCACTTGACTCAGACGCATGTATCACTCGAGGCGTTCAGCCCGGAGGCCATGCCACGCGAGCACCCCTAGGTCCTACTATCTCATGTAAAGAGCGTCCTGGGTTAGTCACATTGCACCCTGCCTTGGTTTCCAAAGCATCACTGTGAGCCAGCTCCCCTTCCCGTCACGAATCCGACTGGATACCATTTCATGACGAATACAGGGGACCGCATTGAAACGTTTGGTCATGGCAGATCAATGCACTGGCATCAATTCAAACCCTGATATAGCAGGAATAGGGGTCAGCTTAGGTGCTTCATCGTTGATCCTATACGTTGGTTGACCTCCTCCCTAGACCCGCATCAATTTCTACGTGACAATACTCATTACTGCCTTGACACCACAGAATGAATATACGACAGAACTACTGGATGGAGTATACCAAAATGCCATTCTTTATGGTTTCAGCCTCGTCATGACCGCTGTCATCCAAACCATGCAGAGACAGTTGGACCTATATCACGCGATATTCGTGATGCAAATCATATTTTCACTCGATTTCGTCTATGCATATGGTGCGGTTGGTCTCCCATTTAACTACCGTTCTCAAGACGCTAACGGGATTGGGACGCGTAGGCCAAAGGAGATTCATCCGGTCCGAGTCAGACGAGCCTTCGGAGCGCGATTTGCGCGTCCGCATGAAGATCTTCATCGGGGTTCAGGCGTTCTCCACCGCGATGTTCACCGTCTGGCTACTATATGTATGGATCAAAGACAGTGACTTTGGATCGCAGCCAGAATGCAATCACCTCGTCAAATACGTCCTATTATTTGCCGACGTCAGGGCGACCGTGACCTGGCTCCGGGTCCTGTTCATCATGTATCTCATCGTAAACGCCTGCACGTTGCTGTTCAGGTTTGGCGTCATCATCTCTGTCTTTACTAAGCGGAGCCTGCGCAAGGATATCCATCATATCCAAGACAAAGTACGAGACGTCGTAGCCCGCGCCGGCGCAGACCGAGCAGACCCAGAAGAGCAAGGAAGCGTCAGTGGAGTGACGACAGGTGAGAGTAAAGCGCTAGCACATATGGCCCTTTCCGTGGTGTAAGTCTCTCAAATCAAGTCTCTCTTTTGTGACCATCCTTATACAAAATGATTTATCAGATCGGCGGTATATGGTGTCGCGACACTTGAGTTGATTGTGCGTAGCGTTCCCTTTGTCAAAGCAAGTATGCTTAGGTGGACTCCAGGTCGCGCGTAATCGTCCAAACATCCAGCCTGGCGAAGACGCGATGGGTTTTGGGCAAATCATCGCTCTGGTCCTGATTTTCGGGAATGTCATTGACGTGGTGATGGTTATTCGTGAGAGGCGCAGGAGAAAGGCCGAGGGACATCCATTTTTACAGATCCCGAGGTAGGGATACATGGATCAGGTGCGGGAGCCAGACGTAGTACCAGTTGACACCAATTTATGGCGTCTGTCTCACAGAAGCGAGGTGATTTCAGTTGGCACTCGTTCCATTTTCGGGTACTATGAATGACATGCAGGCCTGAGAGAACATTAATTGCACTTATCTGGATTCCCGCCTTTTTGAGGTCAAAAAGACAATTGACGAAGCACTCTACTTGACTTTGACTTCTGCTTGACTTCTGCTTTTTCATGTTGACCCCTCGACCCGGCCAGACTCAGCTGGAAGATCGAACGCGATCTGAGATGCCTCCGTTGTTCACACGGGATATTTATAGACATCTTGCAGTGAAGCTCGATGTTCAACTTGAACTTTGAATATTCAAAGCTCAAATGGTGTGCACAGATATCGAATGACCCGCCGCGTACAATTCCGTCAGGCCGCAACAAGACAGCGAAAACGCTACGTATGGTAAGGAACCTTCTTGCAAGCGTGTTCATTCGGTTGCAGTGATACAGCAGCTGTAGCGAAGCTGGGCCCTTACAGTATTGTTACTGTACCGTACACATACACGGTGTCAGGGCGAGGGAACGAACAGCCGCTCGGCATGTCTAGGATGGCTGTGGCGGCTAAAACCTGTCTGCTTTGGGCGTTCGAGGAGTGCATTGCCTTGCGCCACTGACCGCCACTTGACGCAAGGTTTACTCGAGGTGCCAAGCTCAAGTCCAGAGGACATGCTATGCTAGTCCCCCGGTGGTCCTACTATTTTATGTAAAGAGGGGGTCCCAGGGTGCTGTGGTCGCGTTGCATACCTTGTCTTGGTCTCTGAAGCATTGTTGTGAGCAAGTTTCCCTTCCTGTCGTGAATACAGCTGACTACCTGTTTCTGACGAATACAGGGAACCACACATAACGCATAGAACATTCGGCCATGGCCGATCAATGCATTAATTCAAACCCTGATATAGCAGGAATCGGGGTCAGCATACGCGCTTCACCGTGACCGTCGGCTCTATACAATCTATATGGCTGACCTCTTTCCCAGACCCGCATCAACTTCTACACGACGATACTCGTTACTGCCTTGACGCCAGAGAATGAACACACGACCGAACTACTGGATGGGTTATACAAGAATGCCATTCTTTATGGTTTCAGCCTCGTCATGACTGCCGTCATCCAGACCGTGCAGAAGCAGCTGGACCTGTATCACGCCATATTCGTGATGCAAATCATATTCTCCCTCGATTTCGTCTATGCATACGGTATGGCTGGTGTCTCATTGGGACATCATTCTCGGAACGCTGATGGGGTTGGGGACACAGGCCAGAGGAGGTTCATCCGTTCTTCGGAGCGCGACTTCCGCATGAAAGTCTTCATCTCGGTTCAAACGTTCTCCACCGTGATGTTCACCGTCTGGTTGTTGTATGTATGGATCAAAGACAGCGACTTTGGGTCGAAGCCACAGTGCAATCACCTCGTCAAATATGTCCTACTATTTGCCAACGTCAGGGTGACCGTGACCTGGCTACGGGTCCTATTTATCATCTACCTCATCATCAACGCCTGGACGCTGCTGTTCAGATTCGGCGTCATCCTCTCCGTCGTTATTGAGAATCTGCGCAAAGATATCAAAAACAAAGTACGAAACGTCGTAGCACTCCCTGGCACACAGCAGGAAGAGCGAGAAGAACAAGAGAGCGTCCGTGACGGGACCACCGAGAGAAGGGTGCGTACATATGTGCGCCTTTCTGTGTTGTAAGTTTCCAGAATCCATTCCCTATTTCGTGATTTTGATGCAAAATTTTCTTTGTCAGTTCGGCCGTGTATGGTGTCGCGACACTCGAGTTGATCGTGCATAGCGTTCACATTATCGAGGAAAGCATACTCACAGAGATTTCAGGTCCGCCGTAATCGTCCGAACATCCAGCCTGGCGAAAGCACGTGGGGCTTTGGACAGATCATTTCTCTGGTCTTGATTTTTGGGAGTCTCATTGACATAGTGGTGACTACTCGTGAGCGGTGCATGAGGAATATCCTATCATCTCCGGGACATGGGGACCGAATAGTGTGATACCCGGATCTCGACTTGGCACCTAACTAGACCCCTGGCACTTATCTACTGTGCAGGCAGTCCACTCTACCTCATTACATCGTCTCTCACTGGGTCGCATATCTTTGTTGGTTATTACTTTATTGTGTTCCCTCAGCTTATAACAGTCTTCCCCGACCAAAAGCTAATGAAAGTTTGTTTTGAGTGGAATGCCCAGCCGCGGTTGGCGCGTTCTTCTGATCCCCTCTGTAAGCATACCGTACTGCGCCCAATCTCCATCACGTAAACTGGTAAATCCTTTGTATATAGCGAAAAAATTTGCAGCTTTCACAGTCGACTGATGAAATCCCGGACACAGTGACCCGGGTCCTGCTCAGTGCTGCGGTTGGTGAGGTATGGGGATGTGAGGACCTGAAAAGAGCGAGTCAGGAAGAGAGAGGTTGAGAGATTTTCGGGACATTCGTCAGGCGGGGCGAGTTGCCGGCGGCGAGAAATGGGCAAGTGAGATCTGGCAGTTATACTTATTGCTGTGTACTCGACGTCTGTCTTTAGAGGACGACCACACTTGATTTTATCCTTATTTTTCTCGTCTTTACTCTACGCCCTCTAATCCTCATCTCCTCTCATCTCCCCGGGTTCACAGATGCCCACTGTAGCCGTTTCACCAGCTTCGCCCCCAACACCCTCCAGTTAGCACCTCTGTCCTCGCTCTTGCCTTCTTTGCTCATCATCCCACATAGCCTCGCATAACAGACCCGTGAATACCCTGGATGGTATGTCCGTTGCGGACATAAAAGAACAAGCAAAACAGCAAGCGCAACGCGCAAGTCGATCCGTATCTGCCCTTTCCCTCATTCACTCCGCTAAGGGTCAGGTCTCACTTGCTCAATCACGCGAAGGCGCCGGAGACCTTAAGGGTGCTCTCAGCGCGTTCACAAAGGCCGCAAGTCTCACCCGGGTTTTCATGGATAGTGCAGAGTTCAAGGCGGAAAATGCTCAGGGAAAACGGGGTCTGCTCTGGAAGGAATTCGCCGACTTCCAGCAGGTGAGTGGCACATTGTATTCATACCCACCACCATCATCTTCATACTCTTTAGCGAGAGGGCAGCGACCTTACGCAGCGGGCACTCGTCATAGAAGATAAATTAGTTCAAGTCGAAAGATCCGCTGCCTCACTGTGGGTTGACTTTCCTACTCTAACCACGTATATCTTCTTTATATTCGCTTGCCAGGGTCAACGGTCATCGGCCACCACCATCAGAAAATGGGAATGGGGTCCAAAAACTGTCAGGAGGAAGCATTGCAGACCGAATGCGATCATTGCAGGACGCGGGCTTGGCGGTGAGCACGAGCAAACGCGCCTCTAGGGAGCTCCCCTCCATCCCGGCGGTACCGCTGTCGCCAACATCGACCTCCTCGGATGGCACGCGAGCAATTAGAAACTCTCTGCAACCACTTCCTCTGTTATCGCCCCCCATCAGCCACAGCGCGTCTGGGTCATCCAAGATATCGAACCCGACCCTCCCGACCCATTCCTTTGTGTCCCCTTCCGCTCTTGGCCCCCCATCACCAACGTCCTCGGCCTCTTCATCGCCGCGCACGTCTTTCCTTACCCCCGTAGAGTTTGCTCAAACGTTCCCTTCCATCGATGAACTCGAGGAGATCGATAATCGACGAGCCGTCCCCGATACCGACGCACACCCAGACGGCTTGAATGGCCAAGCCTCTGAGCGGCCCGTCAGTACCCATCAGGCGGATGACAGCTCTCCCAGTCCGGGCGCCAAGTCCTTCCCTGTCCTCCCCGTCGACCTCGGTCCGCGTCCGTCGAGCACACCCATCACCCCCGTCATTGACCATTTCGCGAGTCGGCCCGCGTCCCCCGTAAAGCGGCCACTCGGCATTCGCAGTTCCGGCTCGTCTCGTGTTCCACCTACCGAGCTCCAGGTTAAGAGCCTAGCGGAACCGCGCGAACTGTACGATTACATGTACAGGAATGAGCTCAAGGTGCTTATGCTGGACGTGCGGACGCGCGAGAAGTTCGATTATGAACACATTCGGGGTGATGCCGTTGTATGTATCGAGCCGTTCGTGCTCCTCCGTGAAAGGTGAGTCCCTGGTCCCCTTGCGTCATTCCCCATTTCCAGAGCGTTTATGTACGGTGCGCACGTCCATAGCGTATCCGGCGAGTCCATCGAAGACTCACTCACCGTCGCGCCACGTGATGAGTCGGTGTTGTTTCGTAACCGCGACAAGTTTGACCTCATAGTCATCTACGACGACGCCTCTGAGACGCCTGGACCGCAAGATGCGCCCATCTCCAATCTTATTCGCGCGATATACGTGAACGCGTTTCGTAAAATCCTCAAACGCGTGCCTGTGCTACTTATTGGCGGCATACAAGCATGGAAGCGCGAATTTGGAGTCCAAGAGGTCCGGGGGCTCGGAGTTGAGGAGGATCCCGTACCGTTGTCTATACCCTCGGCACAGCCTGCTACGGAGTTCAACGTGCCACCGTCGCCGCCAGCGCCCCAGCTTCCCCAGTTGTCACGTACCTCGCCACCAGGTATCCCTACATTGAGTCCCAAACCGGATCAACCTTTCAGGGCTCTACCACCAGTACCGCGTAGTCCATTACCGAATCGGACGAGGGCAGGGACAGAGTCGGTAGCTGAGGCTCGCCCACCACCTACGTCGGACAATAACCCACGACGCTCTTTTGATCAGGGTTCCGTCTCTCCACGGTACGGTTCTCCTAAGAGCTCTTCTCCGTGCAGGTACACTGACAGCATTCTTCGCCTCTATAGCTATGCTGAAACTGGTGATATTCCCTCGGAACCTGTCCGCCGTCTCCAACGCAAGCCTACCATGACCCGCCCACCTTCTGTTTCGTCACTCAATTCGTTTCCTCGTACTTTGTTTGAAGGAGTACGTTTGCTCTTCCCCAGTTTCGTATCTCTCCGTATCGTCCTGCTCACGAACCATACGGCTCCAGCTCTCCTCTCCCACGATACCACAAACGATGGCCAATGGCCCCATACAATACCCCCAGATCGCGCGCACGGTGGTTTCGCACAACACCGGTTCCTCTTCCTTCAACAGTTCTGCAGGCAACTATGGCCTTGTCTCACCCCCTCAAGCGTCCCTCCATCCTGTGGTCTCACGCCGGCGTTCAGAGTACCATGACCAGTCGCAGGAGGCGCTTGCACTCACGGGCGCGGGTTTCGCCGCACGTGCGCCCATCGACTACCCTGACCTCTCAGCGCAGCACATTCTTCGCCCCCCTCCAGTTGCGGCGTCCCCGAAAGAGCGCACGCGGACGCATGCGCATACGTTCTCTGTTCCTGTAACGGGTCCGCCACCGCCCACGATCCAGTCAGAATATCCGGTGTCGTACTGGGCGGACGTGCAGATCGGTACAATGGGTCTGAAGAACATGGGCAATACGTGCTATATGAACTCGACCATTCAGTGCTTGAGCGCCACGGTGCCTTTCGCGCGGTTCTTCACGGGTGAGGCTTCCTTTACTAGCTTTTGATATGGATAGGGCACGGAGTGCTCACGTCTTGTCTTTACCAGACGGTCGGTGGAAGAGCGCTGTCAATATGGTGAACCCGTTGGGGACAAGGGGCAACATTGTGCGCGCGTTTTCGAGCATCTTGCACACTCTGTGGCATGGGGAAATGCCATATATCACGCCCTTCGAATTCCGCGTATGTACAGCTCCCCGTTTGTCCTTGCAAGTTTCAAGGACAGATATATTGACATTTGGTATACTAGCGTTCCGTCTGCCAACATGCCCCGCAATTCGGTGGTTCAGAGCAGCACGATTCGCAGGAGTTTCTGAGCTTCTTGCTGGATGGACTACATGAGGACTTGAACCGTATCCTCAGTAAGCCGAATTGTGACGTGACGGCCTCACGGGAAGATGAGCTCGAGAAGCTTCCGCAGCAAATCGCGAGCGAGCAGGAGTGGAAGATCTATCGCATGCGGAACGATAGCCTCGTCGTAGACTTTTTCCAGGGACAGTTCAGGAACCGGCTAGAGTGCCTGACTTGTCATAAGGTCAGTCGCGTCGAACTCATTTATCGCTGATGCAGCTGACGGAGGTTTTTGTTTTTGTTGTTACAGACGTCAACGACGTATAATAGCTTCATGTATTTGTCCTTACCGATACCGTCAACCAAGAACAGCAAGGTCGACATACAACTATGTCTCGACGCATTTGTCAAGACAGAAGTCATGGAAAAGGCAGATGCGTGGTACGCCATTTTATGCGGCTTTCTTTTGTGCGCCTTGTTAAGGACCATCTATGTCAAAACCTCAAACTCCGACCGAACCAGGAACTGCCCGCAGTGCAAAACGCTTCGCAAAGCGACGAAGACGCTCTCTCTTTCTCGACTTCCGCCTGTACTGCTCATCCACCTCAAGCGATTCTCGTTCAAGGGTCCGTTCACAGACAAGATCGAGAAGCACATCGATTTCCCGCTCAAGGGCCTAGACCTGACCAACTACATGCCCCCGCCGCTCCCACCCGGCGTCGACCGCGCGGGCACGCAGACGTACCCACCCGACGATCCCCGAATTCAGATACCCCCGTACCGTTACGACCTGTACGCGGTGACGAACCATTTCGGCAGCCTGAGCAGTGGACACTGTACGTGGTTTTCCGTTTCATATTGGCTGACGATGGCGGTCGTGCTCACTAATCACGTGATTTTCATGCTTTGGTAGATACCGCTTTTATTGCATCTAGAGGTGGCTGGCTCTATTGCGACGATAGCCGCGTTTCGCTAGCCAACGCGAAGGAAGTTGTCGTGAGTTTCCTCCTCGCTTTCATTCTCCGTTGAATCTTTTGTTTTCCGGCTGACCACTGGCATATGACAATCACAGGGCAAGCCAGCATATGTCTTGTACTACAAACGGGTGAAACCATGAGATAGCCACTACTTTTTTTATACGATCTTTGCTGTCCGACAGTACCTCATTTCCCCATGTTGTGTCTGACTTTTTCCATTTTCTCCCTCTCTGCTACCCCATATGTATTTTGCACCCATCTCGCACTCAAGTGTTCATGATTATTGTTACACAGGACAAAAACAATGTAATCGTACAATCTCCCCACCCCACCACTCTATGAGAGAAAAAAGAAAGCCGAAGAGAGCGTGTATGAGCAATCCAAGAGCGTGAAAAAAAAAAAGAAAACAAGAATGACTACTGAGATGAAAAAACAATGAAGACTATGGCCCAAGTCCGAGTCCGTGCGTGTGACTATGGCCGTTGGTGAGCGGCATCTGCGTCCGACCTTCGAAGTGACACCGATGACAGGCGAACGACCCTGCGCGAGGAAGCGGGTGGAAAAATGGAGAAAAAGTCGTCTGGCAGTGCGCGCACTGCGGGTCTACGCCGACGTCTACGTTTGCAGCAGGCAACGCGGCGGTCGCCGCGTGCCCATTGAGCGCAGTAGGATCCTTCTCTTCGAGAACGTGGTCAAGCCGCCGTGCTTTTCGAAGGAGGGCATGAGACTGTGCAACTGGGGCTTGTTTGTACGTGTTACAGTACACTTGGAGGGCCGTCTGCGTTTTTGCGTGAAAGGGGGGCCCGCGGTTCGAGGAAAGAGGTAGGATAAGAAAGGATAGATGGGGTCAAATGAGGGAAATACAGACCTCGCCATACTCGTTCGTCTCACATATATCGAAGAGTGGACGTCGGCTACCGTCGTGCTCTTTGCAGCGCACGATGGGGTGCATCGTACCTGACACGCCGTTGAAGGAGACCGAAGCACTAAGCTCCCGTTTCGCGGCTTTGGTCTTCGCGGTTAAGGTTCGTGTGGGTATTGGCTGGGGCGCTCACGGAAAAATGACGAAGGGCTCACTGGTTGGATCTCAAAGCCGAACTTGTAGCCGCGGGACCATGCGCAGGAGATGTGGTACTCTGCCGGACAGTCGCTGCACCGGACGACTGCGCCATGAACCTGGTTGCATAGAGTACATTTCTAGGTTGTGAAGTTTTGTATCAGTGAGTCACAAAGGCACGAAGAACTCTACGCACTGCAGACCAGCGATGAGTGGGAATCGTACTGATGCCCTCGACGATGCGCAGACGCTTTGCGTCGGAGAATGATATTTCGGGTACGAACACCGCACAGGCGAGGTGCACCCAGCCCTGACCCTCAGTTGGCTTGCAAACGCGCAGGAACGAGTCGGCAGGTGGGTGGAATGCCTTCTTGTCACGCTCGCGCTTGGGCCGAGGACAGAGCACGCAATCAGGGCTCTGCGAAAGCGATTAGTCGTGTAAAAACAGCGTAGGTAATAGGGCGGGCGTACGAGTGAGACCTCGGCAGTCTTTTCGTTTTGGCAGAGGTCGCATGTCCAGGACTCTATCGAGCCAGGGTCAACAATCCCACATGCGCCTGAACAGGCAGTATATGTATCAGCATGCAAGTGCGGAAGATTTCACGCAATATGCTCGGGTTGAGCTCACCAGAATGGACGCGCGTCTGACATTCTTTGCACTTGAAGACCTTTCCAGAACCGTGCTTGTGACAAGCGAGACAGCGGTGCTGCGGGGCGCCATTACTTGCCGCCGCCGGTGGTGTGGACGGAACCGACCCGTTGGTCTGTGGCGCCAATCGCCCATGCTTAACACTGGTACGCACGTGCCTATGGAGGAACACGCACCTTTACGCGCTTGGAATTTGATCCCGCAAGCGGCGTACCCTCCCTCTTTTCTGCCTTGCCTTGCTTGGCCGCGGCTGCCTCTTCACGGATCGGTCGGAGATGGTTCAGGTCTGCGTACTTGCGCCACGAGATACCGCAAGCATCGCACAGCACGGGCGTTGGCAAGCCCTTTGGTGCCTTCCACCATAGTTTAGTGTCACGTGTTCGGCATGCGCCACACGATGCATGCGCCTTGCTCGGCGTACGCACGATTGAACCTTCCGAGTCCGAGTCATCTGCGGACTGTACGGCGTGGGTAGGCGGCGGTGGTATTTTCGAAGAGCCAAGAAGACGCCGCCTGCGGTTCTCTTCCTCGAGCTTCTTGCTATTTTTGGTGGGTTATGGTCAGACAGCGGGAATGGAATGAAGGTCAGCAGTGTACTTTTTCCAGTGCCCATAGTAGCGCACGACTTCATAAATCGTGCGTGTGCCAACTTCGTCTCGAACGGTACGCAGCTCAGCGCCGTGGGTAAGAACGGCATCTTCAAACGCAGCCATTTCATCGTCGTCCCATTCTCGGTCGGCGTATCGTGTCTCTATGGCCTTCCACTAGCACACCGAAAAAAAAAGTAAGTAAAAGTAGAGAGGGAGGACAAACAAACGACTGCGTACCTTTTCTTTGCGAAAGACATTCGACATGCTCACGGTCGAAAAATCCAGACCGAGGGCGTACGCCTCGGAGAATCGCCGAATAACCTCAGTGAGCCAGTCGACATTAGAACGCAAAATCTGCCTCGCAGTAAGACGCGTCTTGCGTTGCTCAACTATATATCACTGTATGTAAGGGTGTTGGACACATCAGCAGGTATGTGGGACTCACGCTCGGCGACTAACGGACGAAGACGGGCCGTGAAAACCAGAACTCGAGGGCTGCTTGGTGTGCTTACCTTGTGAATCGGACATATCATGTACGAGACTCAGTACCTCTACAGTGGCCTCCCCACCACGTTCTTGAATATCTAAAGGTGCCTTGTAAGTAGACCGCGACCGGACAAGAAAGGAGCCGTGAGCCACCGACCTGGATCACGTGGGATATCCTTTGTGGGGATCACGGCTTGATATTTTGAGCCGAGCCGCGTCGTGGTCCGGGGGAATATAAGGTCATCGGGATCTGGATCGGTAGCCGTACGTGTCTCAGCCGCCCATTCCAAAGGAGGATGATCCCACGATGCCACCTGAGTGGGTAACTCACCTAGGGTATCTTCTGCGACGGTATGCAACCTGCGATCACCAACGCCACGTCAGCATGATGTCGGCGCAAGGATCTTCATGTGGGGGTACGGACCCGAAATATCGGAACGGCCACATCTTAAAATGGCGCACGGGGACGCTCTCCTCTTTCTCCGCGAGTGTGCGGTCCTTACGCGGACGTCCGCGACCACGCGCCGGCGGGGCATGAGACTTTGGTTTTGCTGCAGGCGAAGGCACGTGCCGCACGTCATGACCCTCGACAGCTTGCTCGTGTGCGCGCGAGCATGGCCCACACGTCCAGCCATAGCCGCGCGTAGGTTTAGCGTTTAGCGGAGGTTGTACACAGCCCATGTGGAAGAACGACTTGCAGCGGTCGCATCGGACGGTTTCTGGTCTTCAGTGGAGGGTTGAGCGGCGAGGGGTCGGGAAGAGCAGGCGTGGAGGACGTACGGGGGGCACCACTTGGAACATGTGTCACAATTTCGGAGTGTGTCAGTCAGGTCAGGCACAATCTCCTTCTCCGCCACCACGTATTCGTAACGCGAGGTAAGTTCATCACGGATGTTCGAGGGTACTGCAAATGCGGGCACACGATCAGCATCTTTCTGCCAGTACAGATGAATACGCACGGTTGCGGACGTCGTTAGACTGTATTACTTCAAACTCCTTCTTGATGTAGGGGTCGAAGAGGCGGTTAAAGTAGAACCTGTCCGGGCGTTTTTTCCAACCGGCGAGGTCGGTAATCTTGTCACGGTGTACGACGTAGCATTTGGCACGTAGTTGGGCGATGTCGCAAATCTCAGAATAGATCGCGGCAAGGAGGAGCCGTGAGTCTGCCACGGGGCGGTCGCTCACGTCCGAGGGGCGGTAGTACCACGCGAGGCGCACGCGTGTGTACACCGGTGCAGGCTCCTTGCCTTTGCCTTTGTGCGAGGGCAGCGCGTCCTCCGCAGGGAGAAGCTCCATGATGCGCGCGACAGAGTATGGCGTGCCATCACGAATGGACCAGCTGGGCGAACAGTAGACATGGTCTTAATTTGCGGGATTACAAATAAAATGAGGAAAAATGTGAAATAAATTGGATGAGACCGGAGGGGCGCAATGGAGTAAAATTACGGGTAATTACCATTGATTTTGACCTGTTCGCCATTTTTGAGAGTGATAGAGGTGGCCATGAGGCACGAGCGTTCGGCGAGGTGGAGGGGGGAGGCCAAGTGGAGCGAAAGATGCCAGGAATAAATCTCCAATGGCCAAGTCTGATGGGAATCGTCAAATAAAAGCTCCTTCGAGCCAAATTAGTTTTTTCTGGGGTGTGGAGGGAGGTGGTGGATGTGAGGTCGAGCAAGCCCTAGGATACCCCCGAGAGCTGGACCAGTGCTAGAATCCAAACTCCGACGAATGCATGTAATTGCGGATTAGAGCGATTATTTCTTCGTCCAAGGGGGAAGGCTGGAGTCGACGAAGGAGTAAATGTGGATGTCGCGTTCTGGAGTGTATAAAAAGGGTATTTGTCTTTTGTGGTTTGCTGGCGTCTGACGCTTTGACACCGTCGTAGGTCGAGTTGGTGATGTCCAAGTGCTTCCTTTTTGAGATGTTTACCCACGCATCCTCGAGAGCTCGTTGCTCTGAACGGCTTCACAAACGCTACGAGAAAAAAATAATTCCGAGTTCAGCGTGTAGGTGTGAACAGCGCATCCGTCGTACATGGAGCCCGTTAAATTTCTTTTGACACCCAACACACACACGCTATGTTCTCACAACTTCTCACACTCGCAAGCGTGCGGCTGACACATCCGGGCAATGACGAATGGCCACAGCCACCCCTTTTCTGATCTACTGTACCTTCCTTCTGTTTCTCTGACTCGCTCACTCGGATCACCCTCTTTCCCGCATTCCAAGTTTAGCCCTAAATATAATTATTTTAATACGATCATAGTTGTAGATTAGATGACCTGAGCAACGATATTCCGCTCCACTCTGCACCGCCACCTCCATGTTGAAAAAGAAAGGTCGGCATATCGGGAAGTCGTTGGTGTCAGGGTCTCCGAGCCCAGACCTTTTTAAAATCCCTATTTGCCTGCCTCGTCTCGTATGATACCACGGTCTTCCACAAGCCGGTCTCGTTCTCTTTCCGGCGCAGCGACTTCTAACAACGCAACGGCGACCACGTCATCCACCAGATGGCCTTCTGAAGACATATCCATGTCTTCCCCCTCTCCCCGCAGGGAATTGGACGAGAAGAAGCCTTTCGAGCCACCCGCTGCCCCCTCGAGTCGCTCCGTTTCCCTTGACGAGCCCGACTCTGACCACGAGGCGCCGGTCCTACCTCCCCCTGTGGTTGCCGCATCCACGCCTTACAACAGGCCGAAGAGAACGATTCGCATCGACGGAGGCCGTGGACCCCGCGTTCACTGGACCCGCTTTCGTCGCCGCCTCGGCGCAGGCACATCTCCTTCCACCTCGTCCCTCGTCGAAGACTCTGCACCGAGCAGCAGCGTCGGACCCCGCGGCGACCCTACAAGGGGGAGCCAGTGCGACGACGATGCGGAGGTGGACGAGGTCATCGTCGACCGGAACTGGTCGGACGAGATAAAATCGTCCGTTTCGTTATCCGAGCACGACATCTCGCTCGACAGGCCTGGCGGCCACCACCCCACGGCCGGCCCGAGCACCGATCGCGATTCGGTCGCCCTTCACACCAGCGGCTTCTGGGGCCTCTGTACGCCCCTTGTCATTCTCAGATGGCGCCTGTTTCCCGCAATTGTCGAATTTTTCTCTCCTAAATTTCTCAATGAAAGGTCAGAACTGCACTATGTCAAGGAGAATTGGTTCATGCATAAAGTGCGTCCCATAGCTTGGGCTCATCTAACTTCCCATTCTCAAACCCCTGCCCATCTCCTTTGCAGCCGCTCGCGATGTGGTCTTCTCTGTTCCTCATCATCAACTGGGCGGTTAATGCAGCTCTCATTCCGGTGCCTGTTCTGCTAATAGACAAGATATTTGTCTATGGGGTACGTAACGCAGGTCATATCCCATGAATGGCATTCCCTTTGCTCACGTTGCTCCAGATTGCCCCTGCGTGCACCCTTCCCATCTTTGTGCTTGTCATTTATGACTGGCCACGCGACCGCCCAAACGCCTACCAGGTCGTACTTGCCCTATCCATATGGGGATGGTATGTGCTTGAATTTCGGTGATTGCCACTTCCCTGATTCACCGAATGTTTTGTAGGGGTATTTATCAACTTCTGTACATGTAAGAGCATCTCCATGGGCCTCAGTTCTTTCTGAGTTCATGTCTGCTGTTCCTAGCTTCCTTTGTGGCCAGTATAACCCGAACTTTTCGGTTTTCCCCTGTGGGAAGAGGGACTTCTTAAGCATGTTCTAGTATGTTCCTGCGTGACGCGCATGTACGCCCTTACACAGATCGTAACTCTCTTTCAGCTTCGTGTGCGCAATGCCAACAGTAGCGCTCTTTGGATTACGCCAGAGGCGTTTGCCCGCTGTCATTTGCGCGGCTGTCTGGGCTTGCTTGTACGTAATATCCGGTTTCTGTTGTCCATAGCCAACTGTACCATACTAACGCCATCAATCATTCTACCCTCCCATTGTTTTTATCTGCATTTCGGGGATTTCCAGTGGGAGTGCTGTTATCCTCCCCTACCGCAAGACATGGACACGAAGTGCGTTCCACCAGGCTGTCTCGGTGCATGCATTATCTAATTACATTATTTCTCCAATCGTCTCAGATGTCATAAATTTCATTATATTTCAAGGGTTCTTGGTTTGTGTACATTACATGCTTGAGACGGTGCGTCGACCTCTCTCCGTCTCTTGAAGTGCTAGTCCTGAGGAACACGTCTTCTGGCGGGCCTCGTTGCCCACAGTCCGAACGCAGACTCTATACACTACGCGACCAACTCAAGGTGCAATTTCGTGCTACACAAAAGGCGCAAGTTAACGAGCGCAAGGCAGCGGATTCAAAGCGCCGCTTGACATCGTGAGTTATTCTAGAAATTTCCCGTGTGTTTGGTCTATAGGACTTACTCACCATTGCAGATACGTTTTCCACGATAAGTTTCTCGTTTTACGGTTGGCTGAGGCGTCGCAACTCACGACCGTGGGCGTGATTTCACAGGTCCGTGTGCCACTCAACACTGCTCGTAAGCGACCCCATTATGGAACTGGAATGTGATAGTGGCTTATATGCGGGTGTGATACGTAGTGCTCGCGGTACAGAATATGGAGGCTTCTGGAATCGTGCCACGCGCGCAGGAAATTGAATTCAAGGCGCTGGAGGGTAGCTTAAGTATGATGTCCAAAGGCAAGCATCTCCTCTCCTCCCACGTGTACCTTTGTTTGACGCCTCCCTGGGTTACCAGTGCTGAATGATGTCCTGGATTTGTACGTTTCTATATCTTCATTCGTATGCCCTACCGTGGCCGTTTGTTGATGTTGAGCTCTTCCATCACGGGATAGCAATCGGATGGATAGTGGCAGGTTCGAGTCCGTGTCCAGACCGTACGCCTTCCACAAGGTCATGCGCGGCTTGTTGGTCCCACTGCGCCTCGCAACGGATGCGCGTAACCTTGAGCTTGTGACGGACCTTGACCCATGCATAGACAAGGTTGGTTTTTCTCCTCCCATATTCCCGCCCGTTTCACAGACTTGTCACGTGACCATAGGTCACATTTTCCTCACCTTGTCTGATATGCTGGCATGGCCAAGACTGACTGCTGAATGCAGGTCGCACGGGATGCAATGCACGTAGCTCGTGGCATTGATCCAGAAAAGCTTCCAGAACAGGACGGTGATGGGCTTGTAGTGGGTGATGAGACGCGATTGATGCAGATCATCACAAACCTGGCAAGCAACGCTTGCAAGTTCACACAACCAGGTGGCCGGCTAAGCATCGCGACGCGACTGATCGTACCGGCGTGTTCGCATCGCAACTTATCCGCGGGCTTTGGTGCGGAGGTAGGGGAGAGCAACACAGACACGGAGAAAAGAAACGAAGGGATGAATGACGTGCCTGGGCTCTCTGCACAATCACTTGATATGCATAACCGGCGACACGAGCCTCGGAGGGATTGGGTTGTGGTCAGAATTGAAGTGGCAGATACCGGGTGCGGGATTCCGCCCAAGGAAATGCTCCAATCGAAGCTTTTCTGTGCGTCGCGCTCAGTCTGTTCTCTTCCCATGGATTGTGCTGAAGCCCTTCGTGAACACAGCGGCGTTCAATCAAACAGAGCAAGGCAAACAGCAAGGCGGGAAGGGAACTGGTCTCGGCCTCGCCCTTGTTCGGCAGATTGTCAAGCGCAGTGGCGGACGGCTAGGCGTCTCCTCTCGTGTCGGCAAAGGATCTACGTTCTGGGTCGAGCTCCGTACGTCTAGCTCCGTCTCCCCCGCTCCTTTTCATCTCGTGCAATATATTTATGGTGCGCATGCTTGCAGCGCTCGGAATCGGATCACAAGCGATCGTGTCGCGGACACCTGCCCTGTCACAGTTAGATGATGAGGCCTCAAATGGCCAGAGTGGCCATCTTCCCACGAGCCTCGCCAACAGCGCTCCTCGTGAGCTGCCCTTCACGCCGCCTCTGATCATCGAGACAGCGCCTCTGAATGCAAGTACTGTTCCCCTCGGTGGTAGTGGCAGTGTCACTTTGTCGCCTTCAGGGTCGCAGCGCAGTTCTTCTGCATTGCATACCCTGATGGAGCAGGGCGGACTGGTCGAAATCGGGCCAAAGGTAGATGGGTCGCGCTCGGTGATAACGCGAACCATCGGGGACGCGCTTGCACTCCCCACGACGCCAGAGGAGGAGTCAGAGAACCCAACAGAGACCTTGATTTTTCCACCGCCTCCGTCATCGATACCCCCGCCTCCTGTATCGCCCGCGCTGGACACTCCGGTATCTCCCAATCGGACTCCATCTATGTTGGAAATACCTGAAATACCCGCAAACACCGCAAAGTCGCAACGATCATCTCCGGTATCAGCAAACTCGGACGACGCTGCGGTTACCCATTCCCAGAAGCAAGCACAGTTGTCGTTAGGGAGACCAGATAAGTCCGGAAAGACGGTCCCACCGGGGCTGCGGGTGCTTGTGGTGGACGATGACCAGCTGACGCGGACGCTGATGACCCGACTGCTCACCCGGCTCGGCTGCAAGGTATCCACTGCGGAGAACGGCGAGGTTGCACTGGAAATGGTGCTCAGCGGTCACGGTGGACGTTTCGCGGTCGTCTTTCTTGACAATCAGATGCCAGTCATGAGCGGCTTGTGTATGGTCGCGAAACTTAGAGAGGCAGGGAGAAACGATTTCGTGGTTGGCGTGACAGGGAATGCACTGTTGTCGGATCAGGAAGAGTACCTCGAAGCGGGCGTGGACAGGTGCGCACTTTTTTCTCTTTTCTCTCTTTCTGTTTGCGCTTTCTTGGAGAGCGAGGTGGGCTGATGGCCATTTTCAGGGTCTTGATCAAGCCGGTACTCGAACGCAGCCTGAGAAGTATGCTCGTGCTCGCCAGTGAGAGACTAGCCGCAAGCTGAAAACTGCGGGCCAATATAACGTCGTATCTCTCCCCTCTCTCCCCCATTTCTGGGCCTGTACTTGTTTATCATTCCTTCATCTCTGATTTATTACTTGCATCACATAAGCTGTCTCTCCTACAACACCACTCCACCTTTCTTCCTGATTCCGTTTCTCCGCTCACGCACGGGGTTATTTCTTCACACACTAGGACAGCATTGTCGCATATTATTCTTTCACCTCGCTTATCTTTCGCGCAAGAACTCTGCGCTCCATCACACACGAAGCTACAACACCAGCATTACGATTATATCGTCACGTCTTTATTGTTTATGGCCATTAAAAATGTTCTTTTCTTACGTCGGTTTTTGTTTCCCTGGTGTCTGACGGTGTTCTTCACGGGTTTCGGCCTTCTGTCGGGAGTATTCGTTACTTTTATGATACCAAAAAATAAACAATAGTACAGTGTAAGCGGCCGCTGGAGAGTGGAACGGGGCATGACTTTTCTTATCAAGCGACGAGCGCTAAATACAATTGCTGCATTACAACGTCACTTTCGCGCGTTTATCTTGATTATCCGCCCTTTCACAAGGACAAGTGTTTCCAGTCAAAATACTGGCACACAGAACATTGTTCTCCTCAATGAGCCGCGTAACGCTCATCGTCGCCGCGACGACAAAGAATGGGATCGGGCAGGCAGGCAAGTTGCCTTGGCGTCTGCCACAGGAAATGCAATATTTTGCCCGAGTGACGACTGGAGAGCCAGATGGCAAGAGCAAGAAGAATGCCATCGTGATGGGCCGCGTGACATGGGAGGGCATTCCACGTCGCCGCCGCCCGCTCCCCGGGAGGATGAACTTTGTCGTGTCTCGTCAGACCGAGTACGAACTGTGCGTTGGCGTATGCCTTGTGAAAAATTCTTTCCGCTGTGCTGATTGGTCCTGTTTCGGCGACATGGAGGGGTGTGAGCAAGGACAAGGATGAGGAGCAAGATGACGGCGCGTCCGAATCTGACAGGGCGATGGCAGTTCTAGCATCCAGCCTCGGTGCCGCGCTCGAAAAGGCGTATGCTGCGGACGCGAACCGCGTCTTCGTGATTGGCGGCGCACACATTTACGCCGCGGCGCTGCCGCAGGCGGAGCGTGTCCTCCTCACGCGGATTCTCGAGCCTGCGTTCGAGGAGTGCGACGTGTTTATGCCAGATTTCATTGGCGACGGGAAAGAGTGGACGCGCGCGCCGCACGATGCGCTCAACGATTGGGTCGGGTTCGAGGTCCCGAGCGGGGTGAGGGAGGAGCGGGGGGTGAAGTACGAGTTTGAGATGTGGATCAGGAAGAGCTGATGTAGTGTAGGGTAGGAACAATTGTTGTTATTATGCCTTTTCATTTCCGTGCCGTGCATGAGGCTTGTGGACGGAACGGGTATGTTACGGCTGCGCGACGGGCGAGACTGAAATGGCAAGGGCAATACAAGTGCCGAGGCAAGGCTCACGGCACTCGCTCACAACACGCAAAACTCTCCAACTAACCACCTCTCTGCATCCATCCCACTTCACCCATGTCCCAGTCCCGTCCTCCCTCAGATACAGAGGAGCAACGCTCGTCTCCGACCACCCCGTCAAAGGAGAGTGCTAATGGTACGCCTGTGACAGACGATCAATGCCCTAACCTCGACGATGAGGTCACCGCTGCACGCGGCGTCGGTGCGTTCGCTTCTACCTGGCCTTCCGCAAACGCTAGTGTTGTGTTCACACAATGTCCTGCTTAGATCTTGCCATACCACAGAAGCGGGAACGCGAGGCATCCCTCGAGCTTGCAACCCCGCATCCTGATGATACTGTGCGTGCGACTATACCCATCCACGTCCTTTGCACCTCGGTTTCTGGAGCCCTCTGACCTCAAAGCTAGGTAAACGAGCCTTCTTCACAAGGTAATCGCTCGCAGTCGCCTGTGAAAAAGAGCCGCGCACTATCTGCCCCCGCTGAGGCCGATGAGAATGACAATGAAGAAGATTTCGTTGATGCGTCGGAGGATGGTGCCCCAATCCCCTCGCCACGCCCTTCGCCACTGCACGAGACGGAAATTTGTCAACCATCTCAAGGCGTTGATGATATCAACGGACGTAGTGGCCGGCAAACGCCCGAAGGCAGTGCCAACGCTGCCCCGGCAGCTCCTGTGTCTGAGGATGCCGCACCCTCAGACGTACAAGCACAAACAGGGATCTCTTCCCCCACACTCGCTACTACGAGCCCCGAATCGCAGAATCAACCCGATATCGTGGAAGCCTCCGCTATTGGGGAAATCGACGCGAAAGCCCCAACAGGGGAATCAACCATTCCTGCCGCCGTGGAGGCTGCCATCGTTTCTTCTGTCGCTGAAGAAGCCGAAGTTCCCGCCACGACCTCTGCCAAACTCATTTCACAACCCCAGGCTCAAAGCACGCCTGAAATTGACAACCGAAATCAGCCGCATTCCCACGCCGCCGATATGAAGGCAGATTCCAATGCCCGGGAGACCAAGCGTCCCTCGCCACCGTTGTCTGAGGCTGATGGCGCGATCAAGCGTCCTCGTGAGGATGAGGATGGTGACCTGGACCCCAACCCACGTGAAGCAAAACGTGCATCCCCGCCACCTGAGAAAGATAAAGAGAAAGAAAAAAAGGAGAGGCCCACGAGGAAAAAGAGCGGGTCAGATGCTCACGCGCCGAGTGCGCCTGCGTCCCCCAGATCTAAGCCTACATCCAGTTTTGTGGGTCCATCCTCTGTCTTTATTCTCCTAAAGTCTTGTCTAGGCTAATTATTACGTGCACAGGGTGGTGGTGGCTTTCTTGCATATGCATCCACGGAATCTCCATTTGCGGCCTTTAAAGGTCCTAGCCTCTTCGGTTCTTCGTCCTCTCTCACAAAGAGTTCCACGATCACGACCACAAAGACGATTGCAACGCCAACGAACCCCCCAAATGCAGCTCCCCCATTGACCATATCGTCCTCTCTTCCAAGCTCTCCGCCCAAGACCGTCCCTAACTCACCAGTGCAGCGCGCTGCGAGCCCAACTCCCGCCAAGCGTTCAGGATTCGAAGCTTTCGCATCCGCTGCGTCGCCATTCGCGTCAGCCGCGGCGCGGACCCGCTCTCCTGTCCGTCGCTCTGGATCTCCTGGACCCGGAACTGGGTGCCGGTCAAACCCGTTTGCCGTATATGCGGCGAGTGGAACTCAAAGCCTCTTCAGCATGAGTGGTGCTCCGGCGGCGAAGCGCGCACGTGGAGATAGCGAGAGCATCGCCCCCGGAGAGTGTAATGAAAGTAGTAGCTGGCGTGAAGGCAGCGTGGGGGATGAGAAGACTTTTGGAGAACGATTAAGAGCTGGTTCGGGTTCAGGGGGCGACGAGGAAGACGAGGTCGACGCGGGTGTCTGGGGGGAGCGGGAGCATGGTGCGAGCGGCAAATGGGCTGAACAAGAGGGTGAGTGCGCGTTGGCATATCCTGTACAAGACGGACTGAAAAGTCTTATCCTTCTTATCTAGTGTTGACAGGCGAGGAAGAGGACGAGACAATCCATAGCGTACGGGGAAAGTTGTATATGCTTAGCGAGCAGAACCAGTGGAAAGAACGCGGGACAGGGTTACTGCGCCTCAATAGGCGGAGAGAAGACCGCAGCGGTGCGCGGCTCGGTGAGTTGCCTCTTACTTGAGATTCCAGGGAGATTCGAGTTGACCGTCACCCGACTTTTTTTCCGCGCGTGGAAGTCATGCGGAAGGACGCCGTATATGCAGTATTACTGAATGTGACGCTTTTCCGGGGCATGAGCTGCGCGATTGCTCAGGACCCGCGGTACCTTCGGTTTAGTGTATTGGCGTCTAGTGGAACGATACATTACAACTTGCGGGTGCGTTTCCTTCTCTCACTTAAGGGCTCAATCCTTCAAGGCTGAACCGGATCTGCAACGAATTTCTTTCGTCTCTATCGAGTTTAGGTGGGGAGCGCACAAGCAGCAGTCGATCTACTGAGAGCGATCAACGACAACATCCCTCATGTATAGGCCAACCTACTACTTACTCTTATCCTATATCTTCACATTTTGCTATTGCGACGTGCAATAGCAAGTGGAGGATCTGCCACGGCAAGCGTAGTGATTGTCGCAATGCCACCACACCAATACACCTGTAACCACGCCCGCCATCGGAGACTATCCATCATCTCCAGAAGTTTTGAACCATAGATTAATGCGCCGTGTCAGTTTAAAAGCGTATGTACCATACTTACATTGCTCGCGTTTTCTTTTTCTTTCCTTGCCTCGCTTTCTCGAGAAAAAGGTACTGAGACAATATCATCATCTCTGCCTGCTGCGCTTTGCACACGCCCTCAACGAACATGGCTGGTGGGTATGCGCTGACCTGAAAGACGTTGTATTGGACCCTCAGACCCCAGGTACGAAGGAAGCATATGATTATGTCGGCTGGGGTGACACGTGGTACGCCTCTGTGCGGCCACTCCACCTGATTTTGCAACAGTTGTGATTCATTTCTGGAGTAAGTACCTGGGGTTTCTGAAATTCCGGCACCACTCCGCTCTTTTCGGGGCTTCGTCAGATCGACCACCGTGCGAGATCGTGAACCCGTGCTGCCAAAGTTGGCAGTTGGCTCTGATTTTTCCACCCACTCGTGACGAGGTCGGAAACTTACTCCGTGCTGGCTGAAGTTAACATCTCCGACTCCCCACGCATTGACATCTTCCAAGACAACCTTGTTCAACTGCACCCACGGCACGGTACTTAATGTATCGCGGATATTTTGACGGGCGTCCATCATGTTCTTTATTCTCCGCAGCTTTGCGTGTGCAGCGCGAACTGCAGGTCGCCAATGGTCAAACTGAACACCAAGTCACTTGCTGCTGGCGTTGGCCTTAAAGTACGGATATCCTTTCTTAGACTCGCTGTTTCTAGACCTCTTAACTAAACCACAGCGTCAGATACACTTTGTCTGCGACCTTGTGATCCCCGGAAAAGATTTCCGAGAAACGCAATATCCGTGGAGTGTCATCGTCAGGTGTAAATCGATCCACCATGCCAGTCTAACAACACGAAGAACCAGACCTCATTTCGCCCAACTCTGGCAGGGAATGAAGATGACTTGCCTCAATGAGCTCCTGCGTCGTCAAGCCATGTGATACGAACGCGAGGCAGCAAAAAGGGACTTGATGATTGTGTAATTATCCCATTGCAAATGGTCTGCGATGACGTACAGTAAACTGTTCTTACTTACAGGGTAAGCACGGACATATTATACCATTCCTAGACCTCCTAAATCGAAAGTGGGAGCTCTCCGTAAGGCTACAACGTATGTTTACATTTATGCTCAGTGGGTCATTAACACTGGGATCCAGGTACCAGGGCTAATCTCCTCGAGGCGATGTATCACGACGCGGTCCCAATGGGCATTGATACTATTGTACTGCGAATGATGTAGATGCGCCCGATGTTTCAAGGCTAAGCAGCTGGACGGGACTTACCTGCATATAGTGCACGATCGCCCTTGCGGTGCGGCGGGCAAGGGTTTGTAGATCGACATAGCCGCCATGGTCGGAGCTCAATGGAATAGTGTACTTCTTCGTGGGGTGGCCATTGTGCTAATTACACAGCAGCTCGTCATATCAGTTATGCGTGTACAACGATCCAGGAGACGACTGATCAAGTAAACAGGGGAGAGAAACGCACACTAACTCTCAGAGTGATCGTACCACTCATGTCCGGAGCGATGTCGTGCAGTAAGTAGGTCCTGCTTTGCGACAGACGCTCTCGATCTCGATACAAGGCCTGCCTCAATGAGATACCAGAATTGGTCGCTCCATTCAGGCGAAACTTGAGTGCGATGCGGCGCCCAAGTCGATGGAATGGGACTGCGACGGATTCTCTGTGTCCCATTCCTGGACCTACCCCGCGTGCGCCGCGTGCGGGGCCATGGTTGAGGCCCGTGGACTCCGGAGGAGGCGGTGACGCACTTATCCTTGAAACGACGGAAGAGAATGCCACGCGGCGCGGTGAGTGGGAAGACGGGCCGCCCATCCCCGAGGCGTTTAGGCTATCGCGAACGGAACGATGACTACCGGCATTGAAGTCTGTTCCCGAGTGAAAGGAACGACGTTGGTGTGGATCGGTGGGGATGTTCATCGTTCCTTGTCATGTACATGTAGGCGGAAGAAAAGGGTATGGGAAAAGGGAGGGGAAGGTGTGGGGCGGCGTTCCACTTGACGTGCCACAAAATTGACAGATATTTGGAATACCAGTACAGTAGTGGAGACCAGAGGTCATTAATTTCTCGATTCGCAATTAGCTGTACTGCACGCCCATCACATGCGTTAACTAGTGGTGCTTAGATGTTCAACCTGAATGTTGGATGATCTTGCTGTACGAGATCGAAAACGCATTTCTATTGGTGAGGTGGGACAGTCCGCTCCACACAGGTACAGGTACAGTGGACATGCCTTTCCTGCTTTCCTGTGAATCGTGTATGTCGGCAGGCAATCCTTTTCAAATTTTGGGATCTAGGCGTATCTGATCCTCAGGGTCGAGATCGGTCACGTGAAGACGACCGTCATGCAAACCATGCACACTCTTGGCTATGATAAGTTATCTCACACGCTTGGCACATGTCTCTACAGTAACAAGTCTAGGCTTCCTTCGCTTGCTGCTCCTTTGTTGGAACGGGTCTGCGCCCCATCTTAGGTTCCCCAGCATGTGGGTTCCTATCATTCTACCCTGCGGCCTAATGAAACCCCGCTGCCATCTTGATGCGGAAGCTCGACGCGCCCAACTCAACGCCCAGTAGCAGCCCCAGATCTGCGCATATAAGGCTGTGACGACGCATCCCCAATGTATTTCCGCCATCTATCAGGCATTTTGTTCCCCCGACATGCGGTTTCCTCACCTCATCCTTGCCTTGCTTGCAAACCAGGCGTTCTTCGCACGAGCTGCATTCGTCAAGCCCTTTGTTGTCCAAGAACAAACCACGCTCAAGGTTGGAGATGGCTTCTGCAATGAAGGCGATTCGCCTCCGAAAGCACGTCTTGATAATGCAACCTTCAGTGGGATCTGCATTGGTCGGACGGCCCATTTCCTGGGCATCCCGTTTGCCCAACCTCCGTAAGCTTACTTTATTACCCACTATCACACGTGGGTGAACACACACCCTTCAGCACGGATCATCGGCGCCTGCGCTTGCCGGAACCCCTTCCACCATACGAAGGCAGCTATCAGGCTCATAAGTATGGGCCGTCGTGCCCACAGCATCGCATGTTGCTACCTCAGGGACTGAACGCACGCCTAGCGAAGGACGTCAATGACATTATCGCTCTGATGTATGATTATGTGACAGAAGACAGTGAAGATTGTAAGTCTCCTATCCTTGTGTACGAACACGCTGAACACCTTCTAATCGTAAGGCTTGACGATCAACGTTGTTACACCTGAGGATGCGACAGAAGGATCGAATCTTCCTGTTGTTGTTGTAAGCAATATGCTGGGAAATACAGTGTTAATGGTATTCGCTCACGACGGTGTGGGTTAGTGGATTTTTGGGGGTGGCTTTGAAATCGGTGGAACTGCCATGTATGTGCCACTCTTTGTTGGGCTTAGTAAAGTCTCATCGTAATATCCCTGAAAGCTACGATGGTGGGCTTGTCGTTAGCCGCTCCATTGAAATTGGGGAGCCAATCGTCTTTGTTAGCATGAACTATCGGTGAGTTGACCTTCCGTGTCATGAGTAACGGGTGATTAAGGAAGCCCACACCTACTAGCGTTTCTGGTGTGTTGTTTTTCCTTCCTGCTATCTGAATCCCTATCGTAATTCGCTTTTTCGTAGCGCTGGGATTTTTGCCTGGGAAAGAAGTCAAGAAAGCAAAGATAGGGAACCTTGGCCTTCAAGACCGTGAGTTAAAGTGGGTTCGTTTTCGTTTCGGTTAGATCACTCATCCACTGTAAAGAGCGTCTCGCCTTGAAATGGGTCCAGAAATACGTCTCCGCATTCGGCGGTGACCCTTCCAAAGTCACAATGTCCGTCGAATCTGTTTTGGTCTTTCTTGTGGCTTGTTCCTAACCACCCTGATAGTTGGGGTGAAAGCGCAGGTGCCATATCAGTATCCCTCCACATGCTAGTGAATAAGGGCGATCAGGAAGGCTTATTCCGAGGCGCGATCATGCAATCTGGTGGCCCCATTCCTGTTGGAGACATCGAGCATGGCCAGCTATATTATGACATTCTTGTCAAGAACGCTGCTTGCGATAAAAGCCCTGACACCTTGGAGTGTCTTCGAAGCATACCATTTGGCAGGTTCAAATATGCCATGGATCTCTCACCGAATTTTTTTGCATACGAGGTCAGAGCATATGCCATGTCAGTGATCATTTGACAAATACTAACGGAATGAGTAGGGACTTGCATTGGCTTGGTTACCTCGTGTTGACGGCGTTTTCCTGACGGAGCCACCTCAATATGCTGTTGTGCGTGGCCATGTGTCAAATGTACCGATGATCACAGGCAAGGGAGTCTCACGAGTCGTAGGTGGAAATACGCTCACCTCATTACAGGCAATTGTGATGACGAGGGTTCACTGTTTTCGCTGTCGTCTCTGAATCTCACGTACGTTCCACATGGATTCGATCGTCGACATTCGCTAAAAGAGGTGGCAGCACAACTACCCACGTGAGCCAGTACCTCAAATCGTATATGATGCCTACGGCCACCCAAGATCACCTGGACCTTCTCTTGGAATATTACCCAGATGACCCCACCCTTGGGTGCCCCTTCGATACCGGGAGAGCGAACATACTTGGTAAGCCTACATTAGTTCTGTCTTTCGGTGTCATAAGGTTGGAGCGACGTGGCTAGCCCCGCAATTCAAGCGGATCGCGGCAATTCAAGGCGATATCGTATTTCATGGCCCCCGCCGACTCCTGTTGAAACACCGGGCTGGCAAGCAGAAGAGCTGGGCCTTTAGTATGTTCCACATCAACTCGCGTTATCGATCACTGAACTTCCCGCAGTTCATAAGCGCGGCAAACATATGCCTTTCATTGGAGCGGTGAGCCCAGCGACATGTCTTTCCGTCGAACAGAACTTATTGTTGGCACCCCTTTAGGCACACGGAACAGATCTTCTGAACTCGTTTGGCGGCGTAGAACTGACAGATTATATCATCTACTTCACGCGGAACTTGGATCCCAATGGCAACCTGGAGATCACTTGGCCACAGTACGATTTACGAGATCCGAAGGCGCTCGTCTTCCAGGATGACCCAATCTTTCCGGTGATTGTGGAAGACGACGACTATCGCGTTAATCCTCTGGAATTTGTCGCGAATTTGTCCTTGTTGCACCCTATCTAAGATTTTTCTTTCTTGAAAGTTTGTATTCAAGATAAAGATAACACGAGTGTGTAGGATAGCAGACAAAGGCAGTCAGGTCGAGGCTCTTTGTTTTCAACGCACGTTGGAATCGATCGTAAGAGACGGCTTTAATAAGATGTTCTTATAACGCCCTGTTCCTGTGAGGGTCTTCTGTCTCACACATTGATGTTGTTGGACCCTTATAGCTTCAGCTAGGGCGTTTCCAAACTACTGAGTCGCGGTATTATCTGCCCAACACTGGTACCGGGCGAGGCACTCATGGTCAAGCTTGGTCTGTTCTTGTAGGAGGTATGACATGGGCTCGTTACGGTGTAACAAGCGAGTAACTCAGGTGAGCCAGCAAAAACGGCGATGGCCTCGGACTCGGAGTAAGGCTCATGGTGATGAACCCGGGTGACCAATAGTCGAGGATGAACTTGGGGCCGGAAATCCCTTACTATATTCAACTTAGCAGTATAAGGATGATGCTAATTAACAAGAACTTGAGTTATCATGACCATGACTACGGAAAACGGACTTATAACGGGCGTTGGCTTGTAATCCGACGAATTTGCCCAGTTTTGCATCTCTGGGACAGTTGGGACTGGAATACCGCTTATCGCGCATGATAGTGGAACAAAGCTAGTCGTAGTGTCGATAGTATAATACCAGTTAAGGGTGAAATTCCGGGGAACAAAGGCAATTCTGCTTGGACAGGATGGACAGGCCGAATTTTGCTTGTCTTTTGGGCACGTTAAGTTTATTCCAGACGCTGAAATAGGAATGAAACATGGACATTCACTAATGCGCGACATAAACGGCATGGCTAGTAACCATAGGCAATTAACAGGTATCTGGAAGCTACGTAGTGATGAGATGAAACCGCATTGAAGAGATAAGGAATGAGACGGAAGGTATGGGAGTCAGTCGTCGTCCGAGCTTTGATCCTGTAAGAAAGCCATGATACTTCGTCGGGCGTTATTCTGATCGGGTTAGAATGGAATAAGATGAGGAGCAAGTTGCAACTTACGACTTTGGGCGGCTCACGCTCAGACGCACTCTCACTTCCGGAGTCTGAACTATCGTTGGGATCCTCAGCGGCGTCGCCATTCTTCTTGGCCACGCGTCTCTTTGGGCTCTCAGTTTTGAACGGTTTCCCCGATACAATGGCCCTCTCGAATTTCTGCACATCGTCTGGGTGATCAAGGGTATCAATGTCACTTGCGTTCCTTGGTCGGCCCTCCAAAGGAGCCACACACCAAGTTCCTGGGCTAGTTCACGCTTCGCGCGAATATCCCGCGCCTGTTCAAAGCTCATACGCCCCGCCATACCAAGGTCTGTGAGTATTTGGCGGATGTGTGCAATCTGGGCGCCGGTGCTCAGGCCGTCGAGTTCTCGTGTCCACTGCTTTCGCACGCCACACGCTACGACGAGGGACTAGGAAAGTTAAATGAGTAAGAGGTATGTACGGGTCCCACGAAGTCGAGAATTGGGACCTTCAGGCGCCTAATGGTCTCGTCGTCCTTAGAGAGGGTATGAGAGGATGGTTTGGGACGCTTCGACGTCGCCCGCGATTTCCCTGCTTCTGAGTTCTGGGTTAAAATTGAAACGTAAAGATTGGAGTATGGCGAAGAGGGAAGATAGGATCAACCTTAGATTTGGCCCGAGCCTTTTTCATTGGGGGTTCATCTACCAGCGACGACATCTCCGAGTCGCTCTTCTGCGATGGCAAATATTCAACGCCGCGCTTGAACAATAAATGTGCGGACGCACCTTGTTGTCCGCCACTCGGCGCGATGACGAGGTAGCCTTTGGTGCTGTATCGGAACTCTCCGCGTTCGAGTCGCTCTGTCTGAAGCGATCAGGGAGGATAACAATGGAAGGCAGCATCGCGCCTGCGCACCTCGGCCGCAGGTGCAGGTGGACGACCGCGTTTTTTCTCGAACTGGGAAGTCTCTGCGGGTGGCGGAGCGTTCTTGTTGGTTTTGAAGTCGGCTTTTGTGGACGTCGCCTTTGAATTAGGGCGGACGAGTTTCTCCTGCACAGTCAGTAAGAGAGTGGATGGACCGCTATGCCACCGGTGCCTGTACTTCGCCATCATCCGCCTTCGCGTTTGGTTTCACTTTGCGTTTAAGGGAGGGTGGTTTACGTTCATCCTCACTTTCAGAGTCTGTGATAGTTTCCTGAACAAGAGGGTGAATCGCATGACAAGTCGCCAACCAGCCTCTATTGCTGCACCTTTGACTTGATTGACTTGGACGCCGATGAACGCGCACCTTCGCCGGCCTTTAGTTTTGAAACACTATTCTTTGTCTTTTCATCCATGCGCTTGCTTGCTCCTGATGTCTGTTCGCGTTTCTAGGCGTGATCATCGGGCATTATGATCGGGTGTGGCCTCAGTCCAAATTATGAGCGATGCACATACCATCGCGTCACTAATCGTGCGTTTCACGAGAGTCTTGTATGCGGGCACATCTAGCGTTCCACTGGGGACTCCCAACTTGGTTTCGACCTCGGAGCGCACGAGTCGTGGTGTTAGGGAGCTGAACATACCGTTACGGCCATGATCACCTACAGTAACAGATCTTGGGAAAGACGCACCTAAGCGAGTCGCTTTGTCTAGCTTTCAAGACGATGGAAGAGACCAGGTTGGATATTTGTGCCGCATCTAGCTGAGCAGGCAGAGCCTGACTTTGCGGACTGGACATCGTCAATGATCTGGTGCGGTACTTGTACTGAAGTCAAAAGACTACGACACAATTACGCTATAATCCGAGTGTTGACAGCAGTCAATATACATAAATAACGCTGATTATTTTTATATTTTGGGCTGTCGAGAACACGAATCTAACTACTATGCTAGTAGGCGTCGGCGAACAGGTGGACGCGTCCGCTTACGCTTCTTGCCTTGGTCAAAGGCATTCGCACTTTTCAAGTCCCGGCCGAGGGGGTCCTCCTTTTTAACCTGATAGATCCGGACCTAGAGGCGTCAAAATTGGTGGTCAGTCGCGCGTAGTTGTAGAGGCTAGCAACTTACAATCCAGTTCTCGGATGTGAATGCTTCATCTATGGCTTGGTCAGTACAAAGTACATAGAGGGATGAGGTAAGACTAGGCTTACCGAGATAATCTAGGGTAGGTCCCGGCTGCGGGATCACCTGTCCACGCACGCGGTCCTGCGCCTGTCCACCACCGAAAAGCTCAGTGAAGCTGAAGGGAAAACATCAGTCACTACTGCTCGTTGAGAGTGGCCCCGTCGCCGACGCACCGATAATATGACATCTTGTACATCAGACTATTTTTCATAGTAGGTGACGCCTGGTCGTCAACGCGATAGTCGCCTTGGGGGGTAAAGTACCGCGGTTCCTGGATTTCGTCGGGCCAAACACCCTGCGCAATGCGCACCATCCACAGGAACTTGTTGATATCATCACCAGAATAACCAATTAAACCGCCGAAGATAACCAGCACATAGTCGACATCATGTTTGCGTAGGATAGGGTATGCGACCTCTTCTGGGCTAGACATGGCCTTGCCCACCGTTGCGATGTGAGCTGCAAGATGGCTTCATTCCTGGAGGTAAGGTACGCATAAAAGCACTTACTGTTGTTCCATGTATTATTGTCGACGAGAGTGGGGCGGTCGGCCATACCAGCAATTTGGTATCCATAGTCCCACCAACTCATGACAACCGCGTCCTTCGGTGTGTTCTGGCGGAGCCAATAATATGCCTCTCGGAAATCATCGATAAGATGTAGGCCGTCCTGCATGTGGGACGCGAGCACGACGCTGGGCGACGAGTACGCAGTGGACGTTACCCACGTGCAGTGCACAACGAAAAATAGTAACATCCCCAACGCATTCATGATGACAGCGACGCGTGTGTCGAATCCAACGATCCCGCGCCTTGCAGGTTTGGCCTTCTTTCCAGCGGGGTTGCCCGGCGTTACCATGTCCACCAGGAGCTCTGCCACGGATGCACTAGACGCGGGGGCCGTAGTCGACTTGTCTTTCTTTGCCGCGTCCGCCTTATCGCCCTCCGAAAGGTCCGGTTCCATCGGGTCGATATAGGTGTCCAAAACGCTGGAGAGTGCGACAGCAGCCGCCACGCAAACGATTGGGGTGAGGGTGAGCATCAGCCGGACCATCACTCCCGCGAAGTAACTTGCGACAAGCGCGTAGATGATCACAAACACATGCTCATCGCGTAGTTCTCTGAAGCACAAGATGACGCCCGCAGGGAAGAGGAACACAAGAAAATGAAGGTCCATAAAGAATGAGGGCCATGCAGTAGGCTGGTGCTCTGATACGGAAGCAATAATGGGGATATACCTGAGTAGAGGGATGAGAAGAACTTCTTAACGCGATCCAAGATCACCCACTTTTTGGCGTATCCAGTATCCCACAGGGAATAGAAACGTCCAGTCCAGGGTGCAATCCAACCTTTGTAGGTTAAACCCACAATGGCTAACGCACCGAGTATGCCAGCTGCGATCACAGAAACAAATAACAGTTGTTGAAACTGCTTCGAAGGCACGTGAGACCGAACGAGCTCGACAAATGCGACGATTTGCAAGAGACCAAAGACACCTGAGGGGGGAGTCAATAAGCACGATAGATCAAATTTAGCCATTGGAATACCTAGGGCGCCCATGTGTTCACTGGTGCGAACAGGCTGAAAGCCGACGAAGGGCACCTGCATACTTGCCAGCGTGCCGATAGCATACCATGAAGAGTAGCCCACGTATAGACGGTTCGTGAAACGGCCCATCAGTGTGAGAGCAAGAGCGTGTAACGGAATCATGTTCGTAATGAATGCGTAGCCACCTGGGAGGATACGTAAGTTGGGTATCGTGCATGTCAAATGGGGATGTGGGGAAAGGGAGGTCACCAACCCCAAGCCGCAACCATATAGAAATAGAACAGTGCTGCAAGGGTGCCGTAGAGCGCGCTGCCTTGCTTCATGGCTTTGATCCAAAGGAAGAAAGTAAACATGAGGAGGAATATCGCAATGGCCTCGTTGTCATACGATCCTGCGACGGAACGTGAAATGTAGCCGGGAACGATGCCAATGAAAGCGGCGGCGAGAAGACCGGCACTCTCATCCTTCATCTCCTTTGTAAACCTATCACAACACGGGTGAATAGAAAGGACAAGAATGGAGATGAGCTCGTACATGTAAGTCGCCCAGGCAGTGAGGGCGCTGAAACCGGGAGCAAGGAGAACGCAGATGTTTCGTATGTCAACGGGGAGATGAAGAGAATGCAGAACATTGTAGATGACCCCGCTGGTAGCCATGAGACCAGGATATATCGTCCCGCCAACAACACGGCCCAGAGGGTACCATGCAGTGGGGTCAAACCAATTCCAGAATTCCTGGGCAAACGCGTCAGCCGATGGGGCTCAAATACACCCTCGGTGATACATACATAGAATCCCTTTGACGCGAGTATCCTTGTTGCGCGACTAACCTGACATGAGCAGTGCGTTTTAACGACCAGACGAGGACATACTAATTGAACCATGGGTCACTAAGGGGTGACAACACGTCAGCCATAATCTCTTAAAGAGGTATACTGCCTTACAATTCGTGTATGATACTTTCAAAGTTGATGACAGCGAATAAACGGGATGCAATGGCAGCACCAGAAATGAACACAAAAGCGACGATGCGAACTAGCGAGGCGGCATTCGCGACAGTTGTCGGTGAAAGGTCAGTAGGGAGCGGGTAGGCCTGTGACATGGCCCGTCGATTTTGTTGAAACTAGAATCGTCCGAACGCGAAGGAGCTAGCAACGACTCTTTGGGAGGAAGGTTTGTGTTTGATTGGTTGGGCGTCTGTCCTGTCCGAGTGGCCGCAGTTTGAAGTGAATACGTGTCAGTGGATTACATCAGCCATTTACGCTATACAGTATACGACACGGTGCGAGTCAAAATCCAAAAATAAATCGACAATTCGATTTCACCTCCAAAGTCGATCTGATCCATATCTCAGAGTGTTCGATTTAGTGTAACTACGATATGTAGCCATGATCAGTTGTCATCTAACGGACTGCCCCAGATCGCACCTACCATCGCCCGTCGGACTTGGTGTATCCGAAATAAACCATGCACATCATACAACAGCAACCTGCACTTGGGAGCGGATATTGCGAGCCAAACCCTTGTCATGATCCAAGGTCACTCAGCATCCCGTTTCTACAAAAGCCGCCCATACAGGGGCCGAGTTCTAGCCATGATATGCATGATATGCGATGGCTCTTGCAACTCTATGAGGCGAACAAGGGCATATATAAACGAATATGAGCAAAGAAACCTCGTGCTTTTCACCTAGCACGATGTTGAGCCTACTTTGAACGCTCCTGGATATCATAAATCTCAATCCAGCAACACAGTGCATATGTAGAGTATTTTGACTTCCAGCATTGATTTTGACACGCGGTGAGGCGGAACTTGCTTGGAGAAGCCTTTTTACCTAGAGTGATTAAGGAAAGCTTTCATGCTGTATACATACTGGCAGAGTTGGCCAAAAAAAAAAAAGAAATATTGAAAACGGAGTTTGAAATGTGCCCCGTGCTGTGACATAGCAAGGCCAAGGCGTGGCAGTTTCCCTAGTTATCACCTTAGTCCGCAACCCGTACTAGTGGTAGATTAGCATGGTCTCCGAGACAGCCGACGGAGCTCGGGCACCGGGTGAGATGGCTTTTATGGATGTCGATGGGATCGTAGATGGGCCTATAGCACGGCCGTCCATGCGTCCAGCATCGCTCGACATTCGTCTTGGTTCGGCCGAGGCCGCCTCCTTGCCGCGGGCCTCGTCCGTTCCGCTTGTGCCACCAACATACACAGTAGGCTATGTGTATGACGCAGCGATGATGGCACATAGCCCGGACGAGGGCGACGAACACCCAGAACAACCACAACGGATCGTGGCTGTTCACAACACGTTACTCAAGCATGGGTGCCTCAGCGCGATGAAGCGTCTTCCTTTCCGTCGAGTGCAGCGTGAAGCCGTACTTCTTGTGCACACCGAGCAGCACTGGAGAATGGTGTTGGCTCTGAAAAGTACGTCATGTAGATATTCGCCTGTCGATACTGATGTGACCACATCCCAAGCAGCACTAACGCGGCAGGAAATTGTAGAATCAAAGGCATTCTACGAACATGACTCGTTGTATGTCAGTCCACAGACGACTGAGTCTGCGCTGTTAAGCTGTGGAGGGGTCATCGAGGCCGCACTTGCCGTTGCTCGTGGTGATTTAAAGAAAACGCTTGCAATCGTTCGCCCTCCTGGTCACCATGCAGAACCAGATCGCCCAATGGGGTTTTGCTTCTTCAATAATGTCGCCGTCGCGGCTAGGGTTGTGCTGCAGATGACAGCTATCAAACGCATCCTCATTCTGGATTGGTGAATAGAATTTTTTTCTTCGTTCATGACAATAACTGACTACGCCAGTGGCTAGGGATGTACATCACGGTGCGTATGTGAGAATTAGGGAAACAGCTCGAAGGTCCTTAACACCATTTCCAGGAAACGGTACACAAAGAGCTTTCAATGATGACCCTTCGGTGCTTTACATATCCCTCCATAGATATGAGGGTGGAAGGTTTTACCCGTGCGGTCCATTTGGTGGTATGACGTCCTGCGGTGAGGCCAAGGGACTTGGCTAGTGCGCGAAACACTCCTTCTCTTAATCTGCTGGCCTTGATATCGTCAAAGTTCAGTGAATATCCCGTGGGCAGAAAGTGGTACGACCGACGCGGATTACATCCACGCTTTCCAACAGATTGTGATGCCTATTGCAACTGAATTTGCCCCCGAACTCGTGATCAGTAAGTGCGGGTGTGTGCATCTCCAGTGTAGCAGTCATTTACCCAAGGCAGTCTCGGCCGGATTCGACGCTGCCGACGGAGACATCCTGGGGGAATGCTGCGTTACGCCTGCAGGATATGCCCACATGACCTACATGCTTTCCACCCTCGCTGGGGGGAAGGTAGTCGCTGCGCTTGAGGTAAGCTTGACTCCTGAGATCCCGAATTTTGTCTTATGACCACAGGGCGGATACACGCTCGAGTCACTCTCCAATTGTGCGTTGGCTGTAGGTCGAATGCTGCTGGGAGAGGCCCCTCCAGAGTTGCCACCTCTAGTGGCATCCGAGGTTGAATCTGAGACTGTGTGGCTCGTCGCGAAGGAGCAAAGCAAGTACTGGAAGAATATCAACGCCAAAGCTTGCGAGCCGAAAGAAGGTTTACTCATTTGTTTACCAGTCGGATTCTTGAAGCTCTAAATCGTTTTCCCAGACTTCGAAGAGTTCGCATTCGCCGTTCCAGGTACATTTTTTTCGTGAGAATTTTATGATGTTTGTTCAACTCAAGATCTTTCCAGAGCTTCTCAAAGCACACAGGCAAGATTACATGTACCGGAATTTTGACATGGTCGAGGTACCACTCATGCATGATGATGTCCGGGAGAAATTCTCGGCGCAGATCATGTGCTCGTGAGTAATCTACATCATGGGCTGTTAAAACCTCATTGCATCCGCAGAAATGACATCCTAGATAATGAGGTCCTGGTCGTCTTCGCCCATGAATTGTAACTCGTAATCCCATTGAAGCTCGCATCGGCTCTAATCCGTTGCCGTGTAGCGGCAATCTTCGCGTCGAAATTTCAGATCGGTTGACGTGCGACATTCAAGTCGAGTCCTCATATATAGTAAATCCTTCTCCACTACTTGCCAGCTCCAGTTTTCACATAAGCGGTCCAGATTGACGTGTCAAAACAGCTTGTGCATTGGGTGCAGCAAGAGCACTATGGCCTCCTAGACATCAACCTCTTCCCAAAGCCTCCATCCAGTGATAGGGATGTAAGCATTGCTTCCCTCAACTAAAGTTTCTTCCTACACAGCTTTGTCCCCTTCAGTATCCCCAAAAAACTCCGGAGCAGTATGCGCGCGAGATTATGACTTATCTTTGGGACAATTACATCTTGTGAGCATGTACAATGATAGTGTAATGGTGGTACCTCACTCACTTGTTCTTGTTAATAATAGGTTATCTGCGGCCAAACGCATCATCCTCGTAGGGCACGGGCCGGGCGTGCTGGGCATTTCTGAGTTGCTCGAGGCTCGCAGTAAGCATCAATCTGATTTTCGCGTGGCGCGCAAGGCTTAAGTTGTTTAGCTGCGGGCGTGATGCACCATGTAAAACTTGTTGTCCAGGTTGTCGGCTATACCAAAATCCCTCTTGTCCCCAAGAAGGGCCCTGACCTAATCACCTGGTACCAGAAGGTCCGTTGAGCCCTTCGACTATTCACTCTAACTCTCGGTTGAATGTGTCATCAGCACTCGCTCGTTATAGTTCCACACGATCACGTCATCCGTCACGAGGGCAAAATTCTCAAGCGACACGGACGGCTCGTCTTTGCGGGTAAGTTCTTCGACGTTGTCCTCTGCACCGGTATTCAACCTTTTTTTTTTCTTCCGAAGAGGAGTCAAAGCCTGTAAAGCTCATGCTACGAGCGCTTCCTCTGATTCAAACACATGTTCGCAACATCCTCACCCCTAATGTGGTTCCTGAGTAGCATCTTCCGTCTCGAACACTGAAGAGTGACCCAGTGATCCTTCCTGTGTCACCGAGCTCGTCTGTCACTGAATGTAAGATTTACCACCGCTATCGATACCAGATATTATAAACTTTTATTATCACGGCCCACAAGTTCCGACATGCGGGCGTGGGTATGGACAAAGTTATAGCTCGTCTTTTACATGCCCCAACTCCGGACCTGCAACTCCCTCATGAGTAGGCGAAGCTTCCTCAGCTACCGGAGATGCGCATGATGGCACCACCCTATCTATGACACTCTTAGAGATGCATGTCTCGGATGCTTGCGGTGCCACTTCCGAGTTGATCGCCGTGGATAGGTGGGCCGACTGGGCGGTCGTGCTGGTCTCGAAAACAACGTCGTCTGTATCGCCCGACTTAGCTATCGACTCCTCGGGCACGTCCTTTGCGTCCTTCCCTTCCCTCTCGAGCTGGATACGTATAGCTCTATGTATCGGGTTCTCCTCTCGCTCATATGTGTCCTCTTCCGACGTCTGGTCATCCTTCGATGTGCCATCGGGCCGTGTAGTGTAGCCGTGCGCCCCATGGAAGTCTGTATCGTGTTCCTTGATAGTCTTCTTTTCCTCGGGGGTTGGCATGCGACTCTCCTCGGGCAGATCGGTGTGGGTCATTAAGTTTGCTGTGCCGTCAAGTATCGAATCGAAGAAAGTGGAGATAGCTTTATGTTTCAGCACACCTGCACGGTCATTGGACAAGTATAAGGGGCGCCAGAGTGTGGAGGGAAGGGCAGTCCGTACCTTCAAAATGGAACGGTGTCGAGGAGCCGGCAGGATAGACGAGAATTCTGCTTTCTTTTTGAGTCCCAGCGACATAGCCCAGAGTCGCAGAGGCTTTTCCATTACGATCGTGGTGGTTTGCAAAGGCAAAGTCATCACGGTATTTGTTCGCGAGTACTTTCCACATGAGCGGTATATCCTTGGTGCTGAGCAGTAAGACTCGTGTTTGGCCAAAATTCTTTAAACCAGTGATGAAGCACAGCGGCAATGAGGGAATGCGAGGATGGGACATACGTCATTAACCCATGGTCCAATATCCTCAACGGAGCGCAACTTCTTGCTCTTGTGGGGCACACGTCGCGTTGCAAAATAGAAGAACGTGCTTGCTGTACGATCTGGATGCTCAAATAAGATTGGTGGTTGTTCCTTGCCGCGCGGGAATAATTTAACTGTCGGGAAGCCCTTCACGCCCTATGCAAACATCAGTAAAGTTGCAAACTCTCTATGAACAGAAAAACGCGCTTGCTCAGCACAGAGGGACCGGTTCTCATCGCAATCGACTGCATAGAGGGGGATAAGAGGATAAAGGCCAACCGCGGCCTTGCTATATTCTGGAACCATCGCCTTGCAATACTGGAAGACACAGGTCAACGGGTCCATTTGTTTCGGGACTGAGTCCCGACAAGGAGGACATGCACTTACTCCACACCACGACGCAACGAATGCCACGACAGTTGTGCGCTGCTTGGTGTCAGAATCAACTATGACAGATGAGTTTGCTAGCCACATACATTTTCTTTCAATGCGTTGCGGAACCCGCTTTGATCAATCATCTTCACTAGGGAATCCTTCGGATACAAAGCTGCAGAGACAAATGACGAAGTGAGGGTCAGGGCCAGTGCTAATAAGTGAGGCAGCATATTGGCCAATTGGGGGGTATTCGTGAATATTGCGTGAAGCCTTATGAACGGACGTAAATGGCTAAAGACTGACGTGGCTGGTAGATAAACTCCCATTGAACCCCTAACCCCAGTCTCGGGTCTAACTTCATGTCTTCCATACCAAAATCTGCAAAAACGGAACGACGGGCAAAGAGAATAAAACTTGAAGGACACTCCGTTAAATCAGAGGGAAAGCTTGCCTATCCTTTTCCGAATAAAACCCGGAATACAGCGTCAACGGCCAATAGTCGCAAAGTCGACGCCTCGGCGGATACACTCTCGACGAAACCAGGGGACTCTGGCTTGACCTCGGGAAGGGAGCAGGAGCCCTCACTGCCGTCCTCCTTCAAAATCATTGCCGGGTCTTACGAGCGCCTTCTCTATGGCCTTCAAGGGACCGTATCTGTTTCTTCGCCTAATGCGTCCTCTGAACTCGAATGGACGCTGAAGCCGATCTTCATTTTTCCTGCCCACGTCTCGTATATCAAGACTGTTGCTGCGTCACCGCAGGGTGGTAAATGGCTCGCGACTGGGAGCGGAGACGAGATCATCAAAGTCTGGGATCTCAGGCGACGGAAGGAAGTCGGCGGGCTCATGCACCACGAAGGTTCTACCCTTTATCTTTCCCTCTCCCCACGAACCGACACTTTTTTTTGTTTAGGCTCCATCACCAATGTCACATTCCTTTCGCGCTCGCATCTCATTTCAGCGTCAGAAGACGGAACGCTCTGCGTCTTTCGCACTCGTGATTGGGCGGTGCTTCGGTCGTTGAAGGGCCACAAAGGACACGTCAACTCGGTGTCTGTACATCCGTCTGGGAAGGTTGCGCTGAGCGTTGGGAAGGACCGGACGTTGTACATGTGGGACCTCATGCGTGGGCGGAGGGCGGCAAGCATGAAGCTTGGCTTCGGTAAGCCTCAGACAGAGAGATGCTGCATTGGCTGACTCGAGGTCTTTTATTGTTTAGAGGGCGAACTTGTGCGGTGGTCGACTTCTGGGTCGTTTCTAATCGTTCAGAGCCAAAAAACCATCAACTTCTACTCGACGGTGAGATGCCGTCGTTCTTCTGCCCATCCGTCCCTGTCTCACTTGCTTCAGAAATTGGAAGTCCTACATACGCTCGAGCATGGATCCCGAATACATGACGTCAAGTTCGTACGAAGAGTTGGTGGTGGCGGCGATGTGCTCCTCGTTGCGGCTGAAGACAAAATGACAACAGGCTATGAAGTCTCTCCTAACACCGACGTCATCCCGCGCCCCATCACACGCTTGATTGGACACGGGAATCGGTGCGTTATGTCATAAACCCTCCCAGACTTTTCCTACTCAACGATTGTACAGGGTCAAAGCAATTGACATGATGAGGATAGCTCTCCCATCAGCTTCGCGAGATTCAACGACAATAATTTGCACAGCGTCCTCAGAAGGGACAATCAATATTTACGACCTGTCATTGTTACCACCTCCAGCTACGACAGAAACGACCAACATTCCAGAGATATCACCCGTAGCGACGTACGACTCGAAAGGGAGTCGGTTAACATGTGTGACCCTCGCAGGTGGTGAAACGGGCCATCTGGAGCAACCCATGCCTGAAAAAGGTGCAAAAAGGGACCGAGAATCGGATTCAGAAACGGAGGAGGAAGAGGAATGGTTGGGACTGTCATGATCAGAGAAGGGCATCAGTCGAGCTGTAAATATTCGACTATGTAATTCGGGTTACCAAAAACCAAAAAGCCACCTGTTCCCGAAAGTCTCAGTCTGATGAGTTGGTTGGCTTGTTCTTGTACCTCTTTTTACCTTCTCAACTTGACATGATGCTAGTTTTCATTTTCACCCCTCACCACTGGTGCGATGCATCGTCATCCTCCCTGCCCTGTCCTACTTAGTGGTTTGCACGGCTCAAAGCCCGCGAGCCCGGGCCCCGGGTAGCCCGGCCCTAAAAGCCTGAGCCCAGCTGAGCCCTGGTGCGTCAGTGGTGACACCCAGTGAAAACCGGCACTGAGACAGACCAAGTTTTTCTGAGTTGGACTGAGTACACTGACAATCTCAGCCTGTCCCAGAAAATGTCTGTTTTTCAGATGAAATCTGAGGTTGTCCACAACAAATCTGGATGATTATTAGCTCAATTCAGTTGAAAACTGCCAAACAATGAGAACTTGAAGTGCAAAGTCATGCAACTATTCCACAACAAAGTAATGGGACACCTGGGACAATGGAAAACCATCAAACTGTATGGCAGATGGATGGTCTACCTGTGAGTTTGACAAGGAAGGGTGTATGGCAATAGAACCAGTGCAGCACCTGGAATGGGGCACAATGGAGCAAGAAAGGGGGTGGTGGATTGATGGTTGTTAGTCATGTGACTGCTGGTGAGTTGCGTGGTCTTGGAACACTCTAGAGGGGTGAGATACTGACAAGGGAAATGAAACATACAGATTTGTGAACAATGTCATTGGTTGACAGCAGCAATGCCATATGGAAGCTGATCAGACAGAAAGAGAAATAGAGAAAGAGAAATTGCATGTGAGAGAGATAGAAAGGGGGCTGCTGATGCCTTGATGATCTGATGATCCAATGTGGGGCTGGGCAATGGTATTTATACATTGTGATACTGACAAGTATGCTACAAGGGATTGTGAGTAAATATAAAAAAAAGGAATGGAAAGTGTTGTATCCAGCAACAATCCCGCATGGTGATGTAATCTGGGAAATGATTAGTATTGTTTTGAGGGGGAAGCAAGTGTGTATCAAGGGGCACGACCATGTGCACAAGTGTTACGTTCTTGGCTTTGTAGGAATATCTTTTCCTTTTCCTTTTCCTTTCCTTCTTGTCACATGACCTCTTCTTGTCACCTGATTGCTCTTCATCATCTGACCACTTCTTGGGCACCAATGTGCCAGGTTCCTATTGTTCTCCTTTTCCTATCATTCTCCAAAACCCATTGTCCACCCAAATAGGGAACCTTATTGTTCCCCTCTTATTGTTCTCTTTTCCTATTGTTCTCCAGACTCATTGTCTGTTCGTTTAGGGAACTCTATTGTTCCCTCCTTATTGTTCCCTGTATTAAGCCGCTTAGTCATGGTAGCTGCCCTCATGTATATAAGCTGGCTTATATCTAGAGTTGGGCCTTAAGCCTGACTTGGTTTAATACCACTGTCTTGTAGCTTCCACTGTGATTGCTCTTAAGCTTCTCTTCTCTTTCTTGAATCACTTCAAAGTCTCTTTGAAGTGCTTCCCCTTATCCTCTTGCTCATCCCCCAGATCCTGGCTTAAGTGCCACTTCATTTTATTGTCTCCAAGTCTCTATTAAGGGTAGCAGTCCCTTATAGTCACAAGTCCCACCAATGCTATTTTGTGCACATCACATCTTTAAGTGTCACCACTTATAATAACAAGGCCAAAGCATTGATGGCATTTGTGCTTGGACTGTCAGCTAGATAGGAAAGGGAAGATAAAAGCATGTTTTGTTTGATAGCTAAACAGAAAAGGAAAAGAGAAAGAGAGAGTGGGGATATATATGACAAGGGAGCGGTGTGGGAACAAGGTAGAAATGCATGCAAGGAGGTGGCATGCTTGGCCATGTGGGCTCAACTAGCAAGGCAGTGCGCACAATGTTGTTTGGCAGCGAGTGGGCAATCCAAGAATCTTTGACATAGAACTTTGATGTGTCTTGGCAAGGCAAGGTGACAATGGGTGGGCAAGGCGATAAGAAAGAGTGAAGGCATGCTGGCAGCATTGCATGGCTTTGTCAGTGTCCTGGAATGGTCATATGTGGCATGATGGCAGATCTGTGCTCCGAGATAAGATAATTGGCATTTCTAGGGTCAGCACATTCCCCATCCCTACAGAACTAATCACATGAGAATACTAGTGGCCTAGAATCACAGAATTCATCAAAACAACATCAAAGGATGCACTATTTGCCAAACTACAAAGATCAGACCACCAGTCAAAGTACCACTCAAACCCAACAAGATTCCTCAAGGAATATGGGACACCATCACTATAGATTTTATCATGGACTTACCAGTATCAAAAGGATATGATAGTATCCTTACTGTCATTGATCACCACAGCAAAGCTATCATCCTCTCCCCTTGTAATAAAAATATCACAGTAGTCAAGACAAGCCAACTCCTTTTGGACAATGTATAGAAATGCACAGGTTTCCCCCTAGCAATAACCTTGGACCAAGGACCACAATTCGCAGCACAAGTAACACAAGAACTTTGGAGAAAACTGGGAATTAAACAGAAACTATCAACAGCCTTCCACCCACAGACAGATGGAGAATCTGAATGAGTTAACCAAGAAATTGAGCAATACCTTTGTATTTGCAGAAACTTCCAACAGAATGACTGGGCAGCATTATTACCCCTCATTGAATTCGTGCATAACGCACAACTACATTGTAAGTGGGGGATTGCCTATGACCTTGGATTGGTGCATCCCAGACCACATGACACAGAACTCACTGCTGACAACTTGACATGTCAACACCCTTGCACACCATTACCTCCTTGTTCCTTGTCTTTGCTGCTCCTCATGCCCCTCTTGCCATTCTTGTCCATCACTGTTCAAGTCCCTGCTTGCCTCACCTCAAGCCGCTGCTGACATCACAAGTACCTGGCTGATGCCACAAGAGCACACCACCTCACTATCTGTCAAGTCAGTACCATGCATGTCAAGTTTGACATCTTGCTGCTGACCCTTACTCAGGTCCACACCCTTGTTGGATGGACATTGCTGGTTTTGGGTTTATTCACTCTTTGATCATATGTTCCCTTGTTTCTTTCTTGGTCTTAGACTTGTCGCCCCTTTTTGTTAGTTTCTCTTTGATGCCCTTGCCATCAGACACTGACCTGTGCTGCTCCTTTCGACCATGTGCTTGCTGTTGCACCTTGACATACCATTTACCTTTGCTTCTCTTACTATTCACCAGACCCCTTTTTGCATATGCTGTGCCAGCAGGACTTGACTTGGACCTTTCATCTTCTTTCTCCATTTTCTCTCTCCTATTGTGTAGTGTACATTGTCTTCCATTATCTTGGTCTTGTCATATATATATCCAAGCCCAGCCCTGGCAAATGCAAGGCAACTGTGGCCTATTGTTTCCCCCTTCTTCTTTGCATGTGCTGGGCAACTGTGGCCCTCACACACACACATACACACATACACACACACACACTCTCTCTCTCCTTTGGCTCTTTTCATAACTGCTTACTGACTGACTTGCCATGCTTTCCATCCCCAACAATGCAAATTGTTAGCAGCAGCAAGGATAACAACTTGCATACACTGCCCCCCTTTGTTGCTCAGCACATTCTCATTCTTAGGAGCACAGCTCAGGTTTCCTTTCCTATTCCCTTCTCTGAACTCTTGCACAGACGCCTTGTCTGCCACTTATCTGGCTGCCCCAGAGAGGCAGTGAGCTTTTCTAAGTTCGCTGCTTCTTCTCATTTGTTTCCATTTCAGATACCATTTTGTGCACTTGGTTGCCCCTGGCAACCTTGCACATGCCCAGCAGACCTTAGCCAAGGGACTGCCAAGGACGCTTTACCCATAGTATCCAGCCTCAACAGGAAGAACTTGACCCAACCACACCACAATTGCAAGCCAATCCAATCCAACCCAACACAGTTCAATGCCTATACCTTGCCTTCAACACCCCACTTGTCATGGACACCCCAGCATCCAAATTCATCTCAAACATTGCACAAGCTCTCCACCTCAGCTTGCCTATACCTGACACTTCTGAGTTACCCCCAAGCCTCCCACTTGCATCAGACAGTGTTCTGTCTTCTCCCATTTGCTACATTCTACCTCTGTGCTACAAGACTGACCCACCTATACCTGCTCCAGTTTTTGATGTGCCTGGGTCTGACCCAGTCCCTTCACCAATACTACTGCCCATACAACTACCAAATGCCACCTTCAACATGCCACAGCAGTCTGTTCACCTAAGCAACAATGAGCTTTCCTACACTAACAACAAGCTGTTTGTGTGACTTCCACCACCACTCCCTCCCCATCTGTATCAAGCACCACTCCAGCTGCCAAGACGATACCTGCATATAAGGCTCTTGCCACAGCCGCCGCACTCAAGAGCCTTACCACAACTGCCACCCATGCTACCACCAACATCAGCCCCAACCTACGCTCCAGCATATGGCATTGCTGCCATGCTGTCCATGCAATCCAGGCTTGTGCCCCATTTCTCCAGTAACATCAATCAACTGATAGAAGACTTCTTGGAGGAGTATGAGGAGTTGGCAGACAAGTGCAGCCTCACCAGCCTGCAGAAGGTAGAAACAGTCATCCAGTACATTGACTGCTCTCAGCGCCACATTTGGCAAAACCTGCCAGGTTACATCGCCCACAACTGGTTGGACTTCTGCAACAAGTACATTAGTCCTACTCCCAAGAGACAATTTTCAAGGCAAAAGCTAGTTGATTTCGCCAGCAAGTATGCCTGGAAATGCATGGGAGATGAAACTGATATCATCAACTATCAGTGCCAGTTTAACGCACAGAGTAAGGTCCTCCTGAGCTCAGGTAGGATTACTGTAGGCAAGTGTAACGCCATCTTCTGGTGTTATGCACGGACTCTGCGTATTTGTAAATACTAGCACCAGAGTACTTATGGGGAGTTATAGAGTCTACCTTTAACAATATAAAGGTTGTACAGTTATGTTAGTGCAAAGCTAAGTTGATACTAACTTAGATAGTAAAGCAGACTCTAAACTCTGTCTTAGAGTGTTAGAGCGCAAGGGGGATTTGCTTAGAGTGAGAGGGAACTAGGGGATCGCTCTAAGGAGCTTATGGTCCTGTTATTCTACAAGAGAAGACCAAGTCTGGAGTGTTGGGGCTCTCTAGAAGGGTCTTATATATATGATCTACCTAGTCATCCATCTAGCATGCGCAGTAATGTGTAGTAATGCTTGGAAATGCATGAGTAAGTAGTTACTAAGGTAATGTGTAATGTGTAAAAGAGATTACAGAGCGCAAGTGAGTATTGCCTCACATGTTAAGGATATACCAAAGAGAATGACTCTAAATAAGTCAGAATGACTTGGGTATGCATGTGGGAATATATCTAGTAAGCCATACGGAATAGGCAGTTAGGTGGCTGAACTGTAATTAGTACACGTTAAGAGATAGTTGCTAAGTATCTAGATAACAGTAAGTTGCGGAACGTGGGAACGCAGGCCGGGTTTACACAATTAAGGAAGGTAGGAATTACATCAGCGGACACGTCGCAATAAGTCACTGATAACCTTGTAAAATGAAGATAAATCAAAGGAGCTGTAACATGACTCCCTGATCAGGTCTGAAACTGTAATTGAATGATAAGGTTGTCAATGATGATCTTTGATGTTATCTGAAAACGTAAGGGGCGATCAATATGATCTTTAAGTAAGCGTAAGTCTTTTCTAAGTAGTGATCTACACTAAGCAAAATGAAATACGTAAGTTGATCGGAATAAAAGAAGGTGAAGTCGATTATTTTCAAAATGAAAGACACACAAGGGGATTTCATAAGTTGGAAATGAGAAAACAATGTGTA
>Ga0307512_10000746_pt1 | contig 48229 bp, 51 predicted proteins | sample 14_EM_MG_FD_200267 | JGI IMG/M metagenome (GOLD analysis project Ga0307512, IMG submission 200267) | Populus trichocarpa ectomycorrhiza microbial communities from riparian zone in the Pacific Northwest, United States - 14_EM | ecosystem: Host-associated > Plants > Roots > Unclassified | place... | reverse complement strand
TTTTTCGGGTAGATTGCATTCTGCATGTGATCTCTATTTGGAGGGTGCCAGATAGAGATACTGTTTTCATGCCCCAGATATTTTTTGTGTTATCCGAACGCACTGTTTTCACGAACCAAATAGAGCTAGGCCATGTCACAAATATGTGACTGAGTGTCACGACACATGACTGGGAATGCGCATGTGAGGGGAGATATGCAAACACGTGTCGTCACACGTGCCGTTACAGAAATGCAATCTCGACGAAATCGAGGGTGCATTTGGACTTGGCTGACGTTTTTTCAAACGAAATATGATTTCACACGCATGAAATTTTTGCCGAACAGCACTTTTTTTCCACTCAAACAATATTTCGACAAGATATCATTTTGGCTGGTATCTCGAGATACAAACTGGTTCCCGAACAGGCCCAATAATTCACAAACACGAGTCATCAATATACAGATTGCGCTTCAGGTATCGTGCAGGCAGTGAGATGAGGTCGATATCATGGTTTTCCTTGATGTCGCTTGACCCGGCCGGAAGAGGCGCTCAAGACAACTCGGGAGAGTGTCTCGGGTCATGAAGGCATCACCTGAACCATGACCAGTTTTCGGCATGCATGACATCCTTAGGCGTGGTCGTATGCAGTACACTGACTGAAATTATTAGCCCCTAACCACAACGACCGAACACTCGATGCAACGTGCTATGGTCTCACATATGGATACAGTATGTAATTTGTAAACAAATGAGAAAATGGGTGATTGAATATGGCGTGAATAAGGGTGATTCGTCTCGCGACCAAAAGTTCAAAAAGACGCCATCAGAGGTATAAAGCCCGTCCCTTTCGATGTAACAAGGTAGGGTCGTGCCGAACGGGCGATGTCACCATGCATCCCGTCCTGAAGGAGGGTCGCACTCATCGCTCTGCACTACAGTTCTCATCACCGGCGTTTTTGATCGTGGAAGAATCAATGGAACCCGACCCTCAACGACGCCCTTTAAATAGGTCTGGCTTATGTCATCCCTTATTAAGTGGCATGCCCAGAGGTACCATAGAGTGGTGTATTCACCTCTTCCAATAGCCTAAATCCCTCCCAGGACCAAAGTCATCACCAACGACCACCATGACGGCACAAGAAAGCTTAATAAGCGTGCTCGATGCCTGCGACAACTTCCGTCCCCACCTCTCCCAAGAGCCCCTCGTGCCCTTCCTTCTCGCGCCTGACACCCGCCCCGCAATAGGCCTCCTCCGTCCACCCGTCGTTGCCGCACTCCGCGCAGACAACGCTTGGCGCAGCGCCAATGGCCACCCACCAGCATGGGACATCCCCGCCTCAGCCTCTAGCAACAGCGCCGATGCCCCGCCGCCGTACATCGCATTCGCGCGGACACTCGCACAGGGATCACCCGCCGCACGCACAACCGCACTCGCTGAGACCCTCGATCGCTGGCGCGCAGATGCCAACGCAGGAGAGGGCATCGGCTGCGCATTCGCAGGCGTGATAGGCGGCAAGCGATGGCGCGCAGAATGGTACGACGTGTACGTCGTGCCGAACGGTGCGCTGCGCACGGATGGCCGCGACCCACTCACCTTGATCGAGGTCTCCCTTGCGACTGCGACTATGCCCGAGTCGGGGAGGAGTGGGTATGCGTTTTCGATGGAGCGTGCGGCGTGCAAGTTGTTCGGTGTTGTCACGTATGGCGTGCACATGACCGTGTATGAGCAACAGAAAGGAGATACCGGCTTGGATGGCAATGGGGTGCGGGTGTGGGTTCCGCGCCGCGCCGCGACAAAGCCGACGTACGTTCACCATGTCTATATATCTCTCTCTTCTACCACTCTCCCTTCGAGCTGCCTTTTCTTTTTTCTCTTATTTATGCTCTCTCCCGTCGCTCTCATTCCTTCTTTATGGTCATTATTTTCTTTGGATGTCCCGCGTGCGCGTGTAAAGCTACCCAGGCATGCTCGACAACTCGGTCGCAGGCGGTATCGCTGGTGGGACGTCCGCGTTCGACACGCTCGTGAAGGAAGCCGCAGAAGAGGCTAGCCTAGACCCCGAATTGGTGCGGAAGCGAGCACACGCGGTCGGTGCTGTAAGCTACTTCTACCAAACCAAGGCGGGATGGTTGCAGCCCGAGGTCCAGTTCGTGTATGATATGCGCGTCGAGCCCGGAGAGGTGCAGCTTGCGCCGATGGATGGAGAAGTCGAGTCCTTCGAGGTCAGTCATTTTTACGTTGTGTTTGGGTTCTTTTGTTGGTTGTGAGTTGTGATGTGCGATGATGCTGGACAGCTCATGTCGGTCGATGAGGTTGTGTCGTGTATGCGCGCGGAGAAATTCAAACCAAATTGCGCGCTCGGTACGTCGTGTTCCTTGCCCCAATCGTCTGGCCACTCACCTACATGCTCACAAGTTCTCCTCGGTTTTTTGGTGCGCCATGGTTACTTGACTTCGGAGAATGAGCCTCGGTTCCTCGAGATCAACCAGCGCCTACATGGGGGCTTTGATATAGAGAGGTGGTGATTTAGATGGCTATTTTTTCGTAGAGCTAAATACTTTGTCGCGGTTTTGAGAATACGTCTTATCGGGGTGTTGTCTGGCCATATAAGATTAACAGACGCCCTGACGTGATATGCCATTTTCACTGCAGGCGCCGTCGCAGGTGTCAGAGATTCTCTGATTTGATCCTCTTGGTGCCCCAGCACCCTCGTAACTCCCAGCTACTTACCCATCGCTAAACGTGCTGTTCTACGCCATGACCCCGTATATGTGTGCCCGCGTGTGTCATAGATGTGGTTAGTACTTTTCTTTTTTGGGTCGCGTGCCCGTCTTGTTCGGTTGCAGATGAGATGATAAACGTGCTCTCATGTTTTCTAGGTCAAGAACCGGATGCAATTGGAACGCGGAAAGACTTCTCGGCTCATTCCGGTCTATCAAGGGCACGCCTATCAATTCCTTAACTGGACACCAATCTTCCAGTGTCGGACGTCTGTACCTCGGTGGCGAAGATCTTCTTCATATGATTCGACTCAATCCGGTGTTAAAAAGATCTCGTTCCTCCCCCGCTTCTCGGAGCAGCGAAACATGCAACGTCATCTTCGTTCATCTCCGCACTACCCCGTTCTCTCATGGTGATGACTTTTACCAACTCAGCGCGGCAGTTGATTTCTGAGGAAAACATTCAAGACTCTGTCCTGCGAGACCGAAATGACGAGGCAGCTTTCGCTCACCACCAGTTGCAGCGCCGGCGTTACCGAAAGTTTTGTTGTCGTACCATTTGAGCTCGTCAAGATCAAGTATGTCCATTCCTTCCTCTTCTCCGCACTTTCAGATGCAGTGACCACGAAACCGTCCGTAGGTTGCAAGAAAAGGCCTCAGCGAGCACCTACAGCGGCCTCCTCGACGTCGTACGGCAGATCATCCGCATACTCGGATTGTATGCTGTATGGGGGCACCATTTTGGCGGTGCATGGAGCTGGTGGGGTGTTGGAGTGGGTGAGGCCTAGGTGAGGCCCTGTTGACACCGCGCGGTGCTGTCAAAGGCATTTATGGTGGAACGACGACTACTTCGGAACGATCTTCCAAGCCAAGACGATGCTTCCGAAAGCGGAGGTTTGCTGCTTCCTTTCCCTGCATTTGAACAAACAACTTAACGACCTACAGATACCGCAGGGATAACTATTGAATAATTTCACATAGGACCCCCCTTCCCAGACTTCACAGGGTTCATATGTTCACCAACCAGCGATGGCGGAGCTGGTTGAGCAATCTCTTCAATGTCTCCTTTATGTCGTCTCCTCATACTTCTTTCTTTCCCTTATGACTCGTAAAACATACGTACCTCAGAATATCCCCGACATGTCCACCTTGGTTCCCCCTTCTCAAGTCGCCACATGTGCCGCCAGCTACTTTTGAGGCGTCAAGCACATCTCCCTGAAGCACTGGCCCATCAAGTAGAATAACGGCATCCTCAAAACCTCCGTTGGACGTTGGATACACTGGTGGAGGTCCCCATGTCGCAAACCGACCTATCTTCAAGTCTGCTCCGGAAACGCCAATCATGCCGAGGCGCTCTGCATCGAGCTTGATCCAACCAAGGTCACATATGATGAACTCGTCGGTTTGTTGGCCTATCTTTGTTCACTTAAAACGCCGTCGTTCCTCTGCCTTGGTATGATTCGCAGAGTATGTCTGTCGCACACATGACCCCACAACCCTCAACTTCCAAGGCGCGGATCGCGGCACCCGTGTTCCACAACCTCCCTTCTGTGTCCATCGCTGATGCATGTTTCATGTATGTAGAATACTGCTCCGCCATTTTCTTCCGTACACCAGAGTAGAAGACGATTACTCGTCGTGTGACAGAGACTCCCAAGGACCAGACAAAAATAGAGGCAGCGGTGCCCTGGTGCGATGCTGAGGACTATCACCAAAATATCTGTTCAAGAATCCCAGTGGGTACCAGTGCCTTATGCACAGACTTTACTGGTGAGGTAACTACTAGTTCTGGTGGTTCCGGAGGCTGGAGCTGGTGGTTCTACAGTTGTCTAATTACCGTGACTGTTAAGACGTACACTATCGTAACTTATAGAGAAGGTTGAGACTTGCGTGACTTGACGTCATCAAAGGAAAGAGTAAGACCCGATGGATTGTTTTGTTTCTTGAATCGATCTTCGGACCAGGAATATGCTAGTTACGTTTAGTTGATCAGAAACGTGACATAATGACAATGATACCCCCAGCCTGTTCCTATGTCATCATACGACTGCCAGTCTCCCTGGTCACCTGGTGTCGCCTTCTGCATTTTACTTACGATTGCCACTGAGAAGCACTTACAGTCCAGATTCCATTATGTTTGCTGTCCATTCGATCTCAGATAAAATCTGCTATTGGGATCTTCTCTCTGCCTCAATAGACACTCAGATGCGCGAAAGTAATCTCAAAACAACTCAACACATACAGTATATCGCTCTGAAGGTTATGTCGAGCGTCTATCAACCCATATACGCACAGACCAGGTCACCTGCAACGTGTCCGTATCAGTCCCATCAGTTACAGCCATTCCCGCCTCTTCATCCGCCTTCCCGACGACGCTTCCTATCAATCCCAAGCAACATGTCCCAGACCCCCACTGCGACCACCTCATCCTCGAACTATCAATCCATCTTCGACAATGCAATCGAAGCTTACAAGAAGAAAACCAAGAAAGATCTCCGTTCCCATCCTCTCCTCGACAAACTCCAGAACTGTGATTCTCCAGATGCCGTCCTCAAAGTACTTTATGAACAAGTTCCCGGGTTCGACCAATCTTGTGGTACCGATGACAAGCTGACCAAGTGGTTGAATCCGACTGTCAATGTCCTCTGCACGTTTACTGGGGTCATTGGAGGTGGTATTGGCACGGCAAGTCCCAAGGGGCTCAGGGTTAAAGTTGATCTGACATTTGATTGGTGTACAGGTATCCCAACCAGCTGCGGTGGTCTTCGCCGGAATCGGCGTCCTTCTCTCTGTGAGTTCGTTTTTTTTTTTCATCCAATCTATTCCGGGGCTTATCGTGACGTCAAACTCTCCCAGGCGGCTAAGGCAGTTTCCGATAGTCAGGACGTGCTCGCAACGGTCTTCGAGCGCATAGAAAACTTCTTCAGGCGATTGGAGACATATGTCGAATTGCCACCGGCCGCGGGGATGACAGACATAATAGTCAAAATCATGGTTGAGGTGCTTTCCATTATTTCGATCGCGACAAAGGAAATCAAACAGAGCAGAACAAGTGAGTTGATTACTGGGGTTTATGAATCCACCACATTGACTCACGATTGCTCACTGCAGGGAAATACGTGAAGAAGCTGGTTGGGAGAACCGAAATCGAAGACGCGTTGGGTCGATTGGACCGACTCACACAAGATGAAGTTGGGATGGCGGCTACACAGGGTCTAAAGGCGACTCATGAGGTTGACGACAAAGTGAAAACGGTCGAGGGCAAAGTGCAGGGCGTCGATAACAAGGTGCAAGGGGTCGACGATAGGGTGAGGGACGTGGACGACAAGATAGATCTCGTCATCGACGGTGTGTTACTTCCTCTCAACCGGCCCACGCATGTCACTCAATTCTAACCGACTAGGCGGTGAGAAAATAAGAGAAGAAATAAAACAAGTTGCAGACGGTCAAAAGCAAGTTGCAGACGATCAAAAGCGTTAGTGATTGCTTGGCATAAGTTTGTTGACTGAGATGACTTAATCGTTCTCACAGGGAACCAGATTCGACAAGACCTTCGAAATTGGCTCTCTCCCCCAGATCCCTCTATAAATTTCAACACTGCGAGCGATGCTCACCACGAAGGTACTGCCCTGTGGTTCATTCAAGGCAATACCTTCGCAGATTGGAAAGCGTCTGGGTCATTGCTGTGGCTCTACGGAAAACGTACGTCTCTCTACTTCACCAGCTTCATTTTTGCTAACAGACTTCCACCACCATAGCCGGTTCCGGCAAGAGTGTTCTCAGGTTCGTGTCTTCCGTCCCAGACTCATTATGGCCTTTGTTGTTGACAACCCAACAGCTCGTCGATTATCCAGGATATCAAGTCCGTCTGCGACGCAGGATCCGCTCATATAGCCTACTTTTTCTTTGATTTCAAGGACAAGGGAAAGCAGGATGGCCGCGCCCTACTTTCCTCTTTCCTCGTTCAACTCAGCCATCAATCCACATCATTTTGCGACATCCTCTTTGGCTACCATTCATCCCACCAATCTGGTTCGCAACAACCCAGCGATCGCACACTCATACAATGCCTCGAAAACATGCTCAAAGCATCAGGACGCGTCCCAATCTATCTCATCATTGATGCTCTGGACGAATGTCCCAACGCAACCAAGCTTCCGCCGCCGCGAGAAAAGATGCTGGAGGTAGTTGAGAAGCTCGTCAAGTTGAATCCTCCGAATTTGCGTCTATGTGTAACCAGTCGTCCTGAGGTTGATATTCGGGTGTCCCTGGAACCTTTGACAACTAAGTGTATATCCCTTCATGAGCAAAGCGGGCAAAAGAAAGATATCGAAGACTATGTGAGGTCGGTTGTTTACTCAGACAGAAACATGAGGAGATGGCGAGACGAGGACAAAAAGTTGGTGGTTGAGGTGCTCACAGAGAAAGCTGATGGCATGTGAGGACATGATTTCGTAGTCAGGAATGCTTCCTCACGTTCTCACTCAGGTTTCGTTGGGTGTTTTGCCAACTGGAAACATTACGACCCTGTCTTCCACCGAGTGTGCGACCCATTCTCCACGAATTGCCCCAAACATTGGACGAGACATACGAGCGGATACTGCAGGAGATTCCAAAATCGAACCGGGTGCATGCTCGTCGGCTCCTCCAGTGCCTCACCATTGCTGTCCGCCCACTTCGTGTGAAGGAGCTTGCAGAAGTCCTCGCAGTTGACTTTGGTGCCACGGGAACGATTCCGAAACTAAACGAAGATTTGAGGTGGGAAGACCAAGAGCAAGCAGTACTATCGGCATGTTCCAGTTTGATCGCCGTTGTCGAGGACGGTCTTTCCCGAGTGGTTCAGTTTTCGCATTTCTCGGTCAAAGAATTCTTGACTTCAGATCGCCTTGCCACTTCGACGATTGAGGCTTCCCATTATCATCACATCCTTCTCGAGCCATCGCATACGATCATGGCGCAAGTTTGTCTCAGTGTCCTACTTCGTTTGGACTCCAACATCGACGAATACAGCCTCAAGGACTTTCCTCTAGCTCGGTATGCTTCTCAATACTTTGGGGACCATGCCGAGTTTGGGAGCGTTTTTACACACATACGGGACGGGATCGACGACCTCCTTGATGCAGACAAGCCCCATTTTGCCGCATGTTTGTGGCTGCGCAAAGGTCATTTAAACCAGCCTCTGGAACGACCAGAAGCATCTCCTCTGTACCACGTTGCGGGATTTGGATTCCGTGCCATGGTGGATTACCTTATTTCAAAGAGACCAGAGGATCTCAACGTCAGGGGCAGCTACGGCATTCCATTGCACGCGTCGTTGCATGATGGCCATGCCGATGTCGCACTGCTGCTACTCGGTCACTGCGCAGACGTAGATGTTCGAGGCTTTGATAACCGAACTCCACTGCACATGGCAGCGGACCGTGGACTTCTAGAGGTTACTCGCATACTCATCGAGCGGGGTGCGAATATCAATGCGCGAGATTCGAGCGACCAGACTCCACTCCACCCAACCTTTCATCGTATATCGGGTACATTCGATGATACATATTTCGACGTGGTGCGGTATTTACTGGAGCATGGTATCGACGTGGACGCTCAGTCTAACACCGAGCATTCGACCCCGCTACATCTGGCATCGTACTATGGGGGCTTCAAGGTCGCACAGGTGCTGCTCGACCATGGCGCAGATATCAATGTGCGAGGCAAGAATGGTCGGACGCCATTACATGGGGCATTGGTCAATTTGACCGACGGTTTGGACGATCATCTTTTTGATGCTGTACGATTCTTGCTGGAGCATGGCGCGGACGTCCATGCACTGGATAACGACCATGCAACTCCGCTTCATGTGGTGTCAGAGTCTGGCGGTATCAGAGCCGCCCGGCTGCTCCTCAAACATGGTGCCGTCATTGACGTACGGGATAACAAAGACTCGACCCCGCTGCATGTTGCATCACAATGTCGCAATGCCTCAGTTGCACGCCTATTGCTTGGACATGGTGCAAATATTCATGTGCGGAACAAGGCGGATCAGACACCACAACATCTATTATTGGCCATGTGGAGCAAAAACTTACTAGATGATGATATTGATGCCATACGGATTGTCCTAGAAAGTGGTGCAGATGTTGACTCGGTCGACGACAGCCACCCGGCTCTGCTACATGCAGCGTCCTACGTCGGAAACTTCAAGGTTGCACAACTGTTGCTCGACCATGGTGCAAATATCAATGTACGGGATGGGACAGGTCAGACACCCCTCCACAGAGCGTTGGACCGTTTCGATGGCGGAACGGACGCAAACCGGGATCATTACTTCGATGTCATATCGTTCCTAGTGGAGTGTGGAGCGGACGTTCACGCACTGGATAACGACCGCCTTACCCCGCTGCATATTGCAACACGATGCAGCAACGCCAAGGCCGCACGCATACTGCTTCAACATGGTGCGGTCGTTGATGTGCGGAATATCAATCACTCGACACCGCTGCATTTTGCATCACGACGTGGCAACGCCGAGGTTGCACGCCTCCTGCTCGAACACGGTGCGGACGTTCACGCACTGGATGGCGACCACTCGACACCGCTGCATTCTATATCACAACATGGCGACACTGGAGTCACGCGCGTACTGCTTGAGCATGGCCCCGTCGTTGACGCACGGGATAACAGAGACTCAACCCCGCTGCATGTTGCATCGAAATATGGCAACACCGAGGCTGCACGTCTACTGCTCGAATATGGTGCGGACGTTCACGCACTGGATGGAAACCACTCGACCCCGCTGCATTTTGCGTCAGAAAGTGGCAACGCCGAGGCTGCGCGTCTATTACTCGAGCATGGTGCGGATGTTCACGCACGCGATAAAAACCATTCGACCCCATTGCATGTTGCATCACGTGATGGCGACGCTCAGGCCGGACGCGTACTGCTCGAGCATGGTGCCGTCGTTGATGCACGGGATAACAAGGACTCAACCCCGCTGCACGTTGCATCACAATGTGGCAGAGCCGAGGCTGCGCGCCTACTGCTTGAGCATAATGCGGACGTTCGCGCACTGGATGGTAACCGGTCAACCCCGCTGCATTTTGCGTCAGAAAGTGGCAACGCTGAGGTTACACGTCTACTGCTCGAACATGGTGCGGATGTCCACGCACTGGATAACAACCACTCAACCCCGCTGCATTTTATATCACAACATGGTGGCGCTGGGGCCGCGTGCGCACTGTTCGCGTATGGTGCCGTTGTTGACGCACGGGATAACCAAGACTCAACCCCGCTGCATGTTGCATCACAACGTGGCAATGCCAATGCTGCACGCATGCTGCTCGAACATGGTGCGAATATCCATGTGCAGAACAAGGAGAACCAGTCACCACAACACCTACTATTGGCAATGTGGGGCGATAAATCGCCGGATGATGATATCGATGCCATACGATTCTTCCTACAGCGCGGTGCAGATGTCGACGCAGTTGATAACAACAACTCGGCTCTGCTACATGCGACAACATTCTACGGAAGCGTCAAGGTTGCACAGCTGCTGCTCGAACATGGTGCAAATATCAATGTACGGAACGGGCAGCGTCAGACTCCACTGCATGGAGCATTGGTCGATATCGATGATGAGTTCGGGGATAATATCTTTGGTGCCATACAGCTCTTACTGGAGCATGGTGCGGACGTTGACGCATTGGATAATGACCACTCGACTCCGCTCCACCTGGCATCACAATACGGCAGCGTTAGAGCCACACGGCTACTGCTCGAGCATGGCGCAAATGTCCATCTCCAGAACAACGACGGTCATACCCCCTATCAAGTTGCGTCGGCGAAGGGTCACGAGGAGGTTACGCGCTTGTTGTCGGAGCATTCGCAGGGTGAGCGAAACATTTGACATTTACCAGTACGATCCATCCGTAAAGGTACCTAAACAATCCCATCTCATTCTGTCCTATGTTATAGTCCTATACAACAACGTCTCGTTTATAACCCCCCTCCCCAAAATGACTAGCCCGCAAAGATCTGAGCCCTGTCCCCACTGGAAGGACTGCCAGGGCGCCACAGCAGCAGCGACGCACGCCTGGTGCCAGACAGGACAGCCATGCAAGCGGGAATCCTGATGGGGAAGCCAGGGATAGAATGACTGGGACAAACAATGACTCGCCCAAGACGGACGGGCACGGGTGACATCGTTTCGCGAAACTTATTAGCATCATCACCGCCTGGAAAACGGGGTAATTTTAATCGCACTTTGATCAAGGCGGCGCACTTGCCTCACAAATCCGTAGGCGGCGGTGCTCCTCCTCTGTTTCTGTCTTTGCCCCTTCTTCTGCCTCGTCGCCTATGTCCGCGACTCTGGAAATGGACGGGTTAGCGTCGGTAGATGACAGAGCGCCCGACATAGCGTCCGTTGGCGGAGCTCGCTGCGACGCGCGTGGCGGGGCCTACTTGGCCTCGCGATGGAGGATTGTAGGAGCAGATAAGACGCCAGGCTGCGGAGCTGCAGCAGGCCCGCCTCATCTCATCATCGTCCTCCTTCCTCCTTCCTCCTAGCCCCGCCTCCCTCTTCGGGCTAGAGGAGCCATCCTTCGCGGGCTCCCTTTCCTTCTGTTTCTCCTTTTCGGCTGCGCGCTCCTGCTTGTTGTCGCCTTTCGTGACCTCAGCACCACTCAGGGCCGCCTCGAACTGCCTCGATGCGAGTCCAAGCACCGGCCGCAACCGTCCTCCCGAGACCCGTCAGAGCTCGCAGGCGCAAGGGAAGGTGCGGGTGCGGGTGTAATGGAGGTGCAAGAGTCTGTGGGGGGACTCGGAGGTGAAGGGGCCGTCGATGTAGCCTGACCTGGTGACGTGGATGGTGCTTTGGGTTGATGCTTGCTGCCTCGCCCAGACTTGCCCTTGCTCGGAGAGGACGGAAATGGCTTGGCCACAGATGATGCGTTTCCGGTCTTCGGCTGCGTCGTGGAGCCAGCCTTCACGGACGCCTTATTGGCGGCCGCGGCTGCGGCCCTCTTCGCGGCCCGTTTTCCGAGCAGTGCGGTCGAACCAGCATTTTCTTTCGCCTCGGAAGCAGCAAAGGAAGCGGCGGCCTTCTTTTACATTTGAACGGCGTCCTTGTAGTGAGGGTGATTTCTTTGGATCGCCTCTTTGTCCCGTTGCGCAGATTTCTCGGCCTTGAGGGCGTCCAATAAGGGAGTGGAAGTGGGACGTTCAGTAGAGGCAAGTAGATTCGGGTGAGCGAAATGATGTCTAATAATATACGCGTGATGGGACGGACCTGGCATCTCCAAGAGCTGGTCAGCATCATGAGGCTTCGTTGAGGAAGCCTCCAGGGACTGCAGAAACCCAATGTGTCCTTCATCTGATTCAGATGATCAGACGAGAGAGGCGTCGAGGAAATTACGACGTACCTTGGTCAATGATCGCGTTTCTACTGTCTACGTTTTTCTTCTCAGGCAGTAGCCTTTGATATGAAGCAAACTCTACCACGGCTTGCGATTCATTCGCTTGGTGCATCAAGACAGATTGCAAAATTTTAAGCCCAAACATCGGAAAAGATAGCGAAAAGACAGACCTGCTTTGAATATATACCCGTTGTACCCGGGCTGAACCTCCTTTGCCCTGAAAGTGATGTATGCACGGGAGTACTCATTCTCGTTCTCCTTGTTCAACCTTCAGATCCGGGTCGCACCACCAACGATATCCATGAGTGCCCACAAATCGCAATGATTTTGTCTGAGACGCTTACTTCATCTTTACTTTGCCAGGATCAAAGTCCTTTCAAATGACGGTTTCATCAGCGACCGAGGTCTGTACAGACTGCCAAAAGATCTGTTCGGGGAGGTTCGGGGGCAACTTTTGCCCAACGGTCTTGAGGTGTTTTGAGCCGGCTTCGGAGTGTGGCGCTGTTCCTTGGCTTTGGACCGGGATTGAGGTTTCTTGGCAGGTTTGGCAGTCGCACTGGGCATCGAGGGGCAGTGGCAAAGTCGGTTACACAGAAAGCGACTGGGTGAGCTCCCTACAGCATGTAACGTACCGTCAATCACAGGGAATTGTGGCCAAGTGAGCTAACTAAATTTGCAAGTCCAGACGCCACGTATCACTTATGAACATGTCAGCGTACAGTATGTCAGCCTTCAAATTGCGGTCCTTACAAACCTGAGCGGGGCCGGGCGGACAGCGCACTCTGCATATCGACGACTTGTTTTTGTGAGTCATGTACACAGAAAATACTCGTGGCCCATCGAGATCATGATATGAGTACTCCACTGACACTTGGTTGGGGCTTCTCAGTAAATCGGATTCAGAATCAATTCCACTGGCAGCTAACTGAATTTCCATTTTCTCGCAATTCTTCTCGCGATCACGTGCTCAACATGGCATTTCACATGCCGTGTGCATCTCCAGACAACTGCCGGAGAGTGCCTTGGGTCATTAAAGCATAACTCGAACCCTGACCAGTCTGGTATGCATGACATTTTCAGGCGTGGTGGTCTGCTACTGCACTGACTAAAATTACACTCGTAGCCTTCTCCGCCATGTCTCACCGCAAATCATTTGTGAGTGTGGGACCACCTGGATAATATCTGCTCCCCGCACTCAACGTACTAACCACAACGACCGAAATTTGGATGCAACGTGGTAGGGGGTTCATGTCATTGTGGATACAGTATGTAATTTGTAAACAAATGGGTGATTGAATACGCGCACGATGTCGTGAATGAGCGTGATTCGTTCCTCGACCAAAAGTTTCAAAAAGACGCCATCAGAGGTATAAAGCCCGTCCCTTTCGATGTAACAAGGTAGGGTCGTGCCGAACGGGCGATGTCACCGGGCGTCCCATCCCGAAGGAGGGTCGCACTCATCGCTCTGCACTACAGTTCTCATCACCGGCGTTTTTGATCGTGGAAGAATCAATATTAATGTAATCGGACCACTCAACGACGCCCTTTAAATACGCCTGGCTTATGTCATCCCTTATTAAGTGGCATACACAAATATCTTCCCTACGCGTGCGCCGCCGCCGTGCGCTCTGTCACTGAAAGTACGATAGTCGAAATCCCAGGATCAAAGTCGATCACCAATGACCGCCATGATGACGCAAGAAAGTCTGATTAGCGTACTCGATGCCTGCGACAACTTTCGTCCCCACTTCTCCCAAGAGCTCCTCGTGCCCTTCCTTCTCGCACCTGACACCCGCCCCGCAATAGGCCTCCTCCGTCCACCCGTTGTCCACGCACTCCGCGCCGATAACCCTCGGTGCAGAGCCAATGGCCACCCACCTGCATGGGACATCCCTGCCTCTGCCCCTGGCAGCAGCACTGACGCCCCTCCGTACATTGCATTCGTGCCGATACTCGCACTAGGATCACCCGCCGCCCGCACGATCACTCTCGCTGAGACCCTCGATGGGCAGATGCCAATGCCGGAGAGGGCATCGGCTGCGCATTCGCAGGCGTGATAGGCGGCAAGCGATGGCGCGCAGAATGGTACGACGTGTACGTCGCACCGAACGGTGCGCTGCGCACGGACGGCCGCGACCCGCTCACCTTTCTCGAGGTCGCCCCTGCGACTGCGACTATGCCCGAGTGGTGAACGCACGTCGGCTTTGTCGCGGCGCGCCGTGGAACCCACACCCGCACCGTACTGGCATCCACGCCCATATCTCCTTTCTGCTGCTCGTACACGGTCATGTGCACGCCATACGTGACAACACCGAACAACTGGCACACCGCACGCTCCATCGAAAACGCATACCTGCTCCTCCTCGACGACAACCCCGACACGTCTATTTCTCTCCCTTCCTCCACTCCCCCTTCCAGCCACCTTTTTTTTTTTTCTTACTTGCGCTCTCTCGCATGATGTGGGACTTATCTCTCCCACGTCGCTCCCATTCTTTCTTTATGATCATTATTTTCCTTGGATGTTCCGCGTGCACGTGTAAAGCTTCCCAGGCATGCTCGACAACACGGTCGCAGGCGGTATCGCTGGTGGGACGTCCGCGTTCGACACGCTCATAAAAGAAGCGGAGGAAGAGGCGGGTTTAGATCCTGAATTGGTGCGAAAGCGAGCACACGCGGTCGGTGCTGTAAGTTACTTCTACAGAACCAAGGCCGGATGGTTGCATCCCCAGGTCACGTTCGTATACGATATGCGCGTCGAGCCTGGAGAGGTGCGGCCTGCGCCGATGGATGGAGAAGTCGAGTCCTTCGAGGCCAGTCCTTTTCACTTTTTGTTTGGGTTCTTTTGTTAGTTGTGAGTTGTGATGTGCGATGCTGGACAGCTTATGTCGGTCGATGAGGTTGTGTCGTGTATGCGCACGGAGAAATTCAAACCAAATTGCGCGCTTGGTACGTAGTGTTTCTCGCCCTAAGCCGTCGTGGCTACTTATCTGCATGCTCACAAGTACTACTCGATTTTTTGGTGCGTCATGCTTAACTGCGGAGAATGAGCCTCGTTTCCTGGAGATCAACCAGCGCCTACATGGGGACTTTGATATAGAGAGGTGGTGATTTAGATGGCTACTTTGTCGTAGAGCTAGACATTTTGAGGCGATTTGAGAAAGACCTACATCCTGTCGTGTAATTTGTCTACTTTGTGGTTTGCCAATATAACATCAAAAGATTGACAGATGCCCTGACGTGATATCTGGTCTAAACCAAATTCTGCAGATTAGAGAACACGCAGTTTGCATCTTGTGCGGATTGCGGCTGCGATGACGGTGCAAACAAGGGAGAGAAGGGAGGACAGGAAAAGGGGGAGAGCGAGAAGGAACAAAATGCGCACTCGATAGGCTCTGAACGAAAGACTAAAACCTCTGATTGTTGGCTAGGCTTCCTCTACAGTGAGGAGGTGAGTTTATATACAAGTCGGTACCTACGGGCCTTGGTCAAGGCTGTAAGCTGTAAGCGCTGAATAAAGGCAGTGAGAAGCCTAGCAAAGGATGGAACCGAGGCTAAGAGTGACAGGAAGACTTGTGGCGCTGACAGCTCCATCATAGCCGTTCACGCGAGGCTGTAACCTGCAAAGCTTGCCCTACAATCTCTCTACCTCTCACCCATCATCGGGCCATGTCTTCTACTAAGAAACGTAGGGATGACTTTATTCCTTCTCATTTTATGCTATCGCACTGACCGACGCCTTTTCGCATTCAAGCCCTGCCGTTCTATGTCACTTTCACTGCAGGCGCCATCGCAGGTGTCTCAGAGATTCTCACATTCTATCCTCTGGGTGCGCCAGCACCCTCGTAACTCCCAGCCACTTACCCATCGCTAAACGTGCTATTTTACGCCATGCTCCTGTGTTTGTGTGCCCGCGTGTGCTATAGATGTGGTCAGTACTTTTTTTTTTTTTGCGTCGCGTGCCCGTCTTGTTCGGTTACGGACGCGATGATGAACGTTGTGTCATGTTGTTTTAGGTCAAGACCCGCATGCAATTGGAACGTGGAAAGACATCGACCAGCCTTCTCGGCTCATTCCGGTCTATCATCCGCGAAGAAGGGTGCGCACCGCAATGTTGTCGCCTATCATGTCCCTAACACGACACTGACATTCTTCGCTCTTCCAGCTTCGGACGTCTATACCGCGGTAGGCGAAGATCTTCTTCAGGTTTGGCATATGATTTGATACAATCCGTTGTCAAAAAGGTCTCGTCCCCCCCCTGCTTCTCGAAGCACCGAAACGTGCCACCAAATTGTGCGTCATCTTCGTTCATCTCCGCACCCCCCGTTCTCTCATGGTAATGACTTTTGTCAACTCAGCGCAGCAAATGATTTCTGGGGGAAGACTTTCAAGACTATGTCCGGCGAGACCGAAATGACGAGGCAGCTTTCCATCATCACCGGTTGCAGCGCGGGCGCTACTGAAAGTTTTGTCGTCGTACCATTTGAGCTCGTCAAGATCAAGTATGTCCATTCGCTCCTTTTCTCCGCACTTTCAGATCCGGTGACGACGAAACCGTTTGTAGGTTGCAAGACAAGGCCTTAGCGAGCACCTACAATGGCCCTCTCGACGTCGTACGGCAGATCGTCCGCAAGGACGGCATCCTCGGATTGTATGCCGGTATGGAGGCGACATTTTGGCGGTGCGCGGACCTTCTATGACGTCGGGGTGGGTGAAGCTCTGTTGACATTGGGCGGTACTGGCACAGGCACTTATGGTGGAACGGCGGCTACTTTGGAATGATCTTCCAAGCCAAGACGATGCTTCCGAAAGCAGAGGTTTGCTACTCCCTTGTGCTGCATCTAAACACACAACTGAGCGATCTACAGACACCGCAGGGACAACTATTGAATAATTTCATCTCAGGGTCCGCTGGAGGCTTTATCGGAACCGTCCTCAATACTCCGTATGTCAGGCCGTTCATATCACGTAGCGCTGCTAACGCTTTTCCATCTTCTTTACCAGTTTCGACGTCAGCCGCTGATTTCTTTGAGTGCAGTGGACGTCCAGACTCACACCATAATACAGGTTGTCAAGTCTCGCATCCAGGGAGCTGAGAAACTACCCGGTGTTGCCCCGAAATACAATTGGACATATCCTGCGTGCGCTTTCTTTCTGTCAAAATCTTTTGGCATGGTGGTGACTGTGTCCCTTGTAGGCTTATAACTATTTTCCGTGAAGAGGGCCCGAAGGCGCTGTACAAAGGTTTCGTACCCAAAGTGCTAAGGCTCGCACCTGGTGGTGGTGTCCTGCTCCTTGTGGTAGAGTTCACACTGGGCGTGTTCCGAAAGGGTACGTTTTTGTTAATGTTAAGCGCATTTGTAAAGGCTCACTTATTGATGACGTCGCTCCTTAGCGCTGGGTCCACCGTATATCTGAGATGGTGCATTTGTTCATAACAGTCTTGCTGTTGGGTTTTCGTCGGGTTGCGGTTGGTGTTACCCTGCATTATTTAGTTGCTGGTTTCCTAGGGACGCCCAACACCTTTCACATCTTGATATCCACTTTACCCACTTTAGATAAACTTTTGATACATGAGCTAAATTGAGACCACGGCGTCGCGCCGCCTATGCGATTCCAAGGGTCTAATATGTCTCAGGGTGAATATCTGTCTACTTTCACGCTTATAAGCGCCAGTGCGACTTGTGAGCGCCAAGCGATAGTGAGTAGCGAGTCCGAGGAGTGCCAACATCGACACATGCTTTCTAATTCAAACCTCTCGCATGTCCCACCGAAAACGCAAACATCGACAACGGTCTGATCCGTACAACAATCAATACGACCAACCAGCGAGTCCATCGTCCACGCGACCGGATCCTAGCCTCTTCATCGTTGCGCATGAAGCAGACGTCATTCGGGGACCACAGGCGGCAAGCACGGCGGACTCACTCGAAGTCGGCATAAACGTTGACGGGAAGGGGGGCTCGCGTATCGGCGATGGCTTGATAAAGTGGGAGAGCGGGGAAGGCGCAAACGCCGAGGGAGGTGGCATGTGGGTGGACAGGTGTGTATGTCTTTCGCGCTATCTTTTGGAATGAAATGTGCCCTGTTGTCCTGTGGATCTGCCAGTCTATGACCTATGAGTGTGCCATGTCTTCTTTGATGGTACGTACTGTGGAGCGAACACTGCGCCATGCCTCACCGTGACCTCTCATTGTTATCTCTTTCCACCCGTCCTGCCTTCGAGAGTGCGCCAAGGGGCGAAGGTATGGGGTAACGCAACCGCTCACGCACCACACAGATACGATGCGCGCCTGCTTCTAGACCCACAGCTCGCCTCAAAGATCCTCGACCCGACCTTATCCCCCGACGCGGTCCACGTCCACACCGCATTCCACCACCCCGTCAGACCCGACTCCCCAGGCGGGTGGTCTGACCTCCCCTCGGACGCAGAAGACACCTTCTTCCTCACGCCTGACGAAACCGCCGACCTCCACCGCACAAAACGTCTCCGCCACCTCGACACCCTCCGCACCGCCCGTCTGCGTGCGCTCTCACCCGACACATATACCGACCCTTTAGCCAACGCGGACCCATGGGGCGGCAGCGACGAAGAGGTAGGGAAATACCCCCCTTCCCTCCCTTCAGCCAAAAAAAAACTCATTCCTCTTTCTTCTCTCTTCGTAAATATTTATAGCCAGAGGAAGAACAGATGGAGCCCATGCGCCGCACAGCATCTCACGTCGTCCGCGCGACGAACGACGCGCAGCTCCGTGCGCGTATACTTGCGCACCACGGTGCCGATCCGCGCTTTGCGTTCCTCCGCGGGCGCTGGGGCCGCGCGTGGACACGCGCGCAGGCCGAGGCGCATCGCGATGTGCTTGCAGAGCGGGACGCGCAGAGTTCCGGTGCGCTTGGAGGGCTCACGGGGTATGGGAGCGGGAGCGAAGATGACAACGACGCGATGGATGAGGGTGGTGGTGGTGTCACCGAACCTGCGCCAGTGCCTAGGGAAGCTTCGAATGTACAGTTTCCTCAAGAAGCTGCGCAATCTGACGAACAGGAACTCGCACTGCGCGCGGCGCAAGAGGCTCGGCGCACCAAGGCTCGAGAGTGGGCCGAGAAGCGGCGTGCTGCTAGGGCCCTTGCTCTTGCCACGACGGACCTGGAGAAGGACGATCAGAGCACTGATATTATTCTGAACTAAGCGGCATTGTTACCGCAGTAGGTACGTATCTCAAACACCTCTAAATAGGTATGTACAGAAGGGAACAATATGCAGAAGCGGAGAGCGATTATGTACACACAACACGAGTTTTGCCAGAACATGGACTTTCTAGTCAATTATTGGTCTTTTTTCGTCTCGGCTTTCCCGAGACCCTCGTGCCCGCGTTCCCCAAGTGCCTTGAGCCGCTCCGTCAGTGTCGGGTGGCTGTGATGGTAGGCAGAGTAGAGCCAGTCGACCCAGACAGTCGACAGATTTTCCACGTGCAAGTTGATGAGCGCTCGTCCTAGGCGCGTTCCCATGTCCTTCATTTCTTCCTTATCTGCCGCGGACTCGAGGCGGAGAATGGCGGGCAGCTCGCAAGCGAAGTGGTCCGCTTGGTACTCGAAGCGGCGAGAAATGGCGTTCAAAGCCATCCCGACGACGGCTTCGAGAGGCATCAGCAACATCTAAGAATGCAGACATGAGTCAGATGGTGTCTAGACGGGGAAGGGAGCGATCATGCCTGATAAAGGAAGAACGCGAGAATCGGGGGCGGGCGAGTGGCAACGGACTCGGGGAAGCCGAATGAACGGAGGAGCGGGGGCGCGTTGAGGAAAGCGGGGAAGAGCGCAAGAATGGTAAAGAGATGGAACTGAGAGATGAGGAGTAGCTTCGTCGGGTGGTAGTAGAACCAGTGGCCGAGCTCGTGAGCGAGGACAGCTTCCACTTCTTCAGGCCGAGATTGTTTGATCAAGGTGTCAAAGATGACAATGTGTTTGCTCTGCCGAAATGTGAGCCAGCGAGACGAGATTGATTGGGGTGCTTACCCAAGGCAATCCGAAAAAGTATGCATTAGAATGCGAGCTACGCTTCGAACCGTCGATTTCGTAGAGATGCTTCAGTGGGAACTTGAGCTTGGATGCGAGTGCCTCGATACGAGTACGGAGCTCGCTTTTTGGAAGAGGCGAGAGTTTGTTGAAAAGAGGTTGAATTACTGTCGGGTACAAGATGACCATCGAGAGCTGAAAGACAAGTCTGGGGAAGAAATGAGTCACGAGGACAGAAAGGGAGTTGGGGAACCTCACAGAAGCATCATGACCCAGGGTACGAAGCGGTCACCAGCCCACTCGAAGATATAGAGGAATGCAGCAAGAATGGGGGTTCCAATAACTACGCCGAGAGCCCAGCCTTTCAGCATGTCCGCAAAGTACAGCGAAGGGGTGGTCTTGTTGAAACCATGCTGCTCCTCAAGGACGAAGGTTTCGTATAGACCAAATGGCAGGCTTAGAAGGGAGGAAACGAATGCCAGGAGGAAGACAAAAATAACGGATTGGGAAATCTAAGATGATGAGGTCAACAACCCACTTAGCAGACGACTGAGCGCATACCAGATACTCTGGACCATAACCTGCAAGTCCCAGCAATTGACCCGAAGCACTCCATGCCCAGGGATAGTACAAGCCCGAGGCAATTTGGAGGGTGTCGATGAACTGCCTATACAGCCCGGAGACGATTGAGTACTTGGCCTTGTGCTTCCCATATTTCTGGGATTTTTCAAACGACTCAGGTTTGAAGTGGTCCGCAAGGACAGCGGGCGGAGCTGGCTTCGAGTAAAGCGGATATTGACGCAGGCTGAATATGGGGGAATTTGAGACCGTGAATGTCTGTGGAAAAGGAGGAACACATGATGACCAGGGGACGTACAGGAGGTAAGACTCGAAAAGGCAGATGCCCCAGGAGAAAACAAGAACATAAGTTTTCCAATCGATGGGATCCACTTGAACAAATGCGAGTTTCCGTTGAATGGCAGAGAGTTGAGCGTGTAAGATGTCCATATCGCCTGCTCGGATGTGCAATCCTGCACTCCAACTACGTGTAACACGGTGAACACGTTTATTCTTTTTATTTGCAACTAGGATTTCTCTGATTGGTCCGGCAAACGCCATGAAACATTAAATCTCCGCTTGAACACGGTTACGGACATCGGTTGTTGTCCACTCCAGAGTCGCTCATCGTCATCGTGCTCACCGTCCACGACGGCTACCGGGGCAAAGCGCGCTTCCTAGTCAAGGGCGCAAGACCCTCCCAACATAGCCCAATTTATTTTCGTCCTATTTTTAACAACCTAGAGAATGTTTAGGGTGGTTTCGGTGGTGTCGAGACCAGCATCAAATGGCTGGCTATCCCGTGTAGCCTGCTCAGACTGTCGGAATAACCGTACGTCTATGTGCGTTTTGAATTTCTGCGTTTGTCCTGATTTTGTACTTGTTTCCGCCGAAAGGCCGTCAATCGTTTTCCTCAACTTCGGCGCGCAAGGCAGATATTACGCTCACTGTCGACGGCAAAGAGGTTACCGTTCCTCAAGGTGCGATACTCGTAGTGCGACATATACAGACTCCAATGTTTGGTCTCTTGTGTAGGCTCCGCGTTGATCCAGGCTTGTGAAGCTGCTGGTTCGGCCATTCCACGGTGCATACATCTCCGACTGTGACGTTGCACAGCATGCTCATAACCTCCACATACTTCTAGTTTCTGCTACCATGACCGACTCGCAATCGCGGGCAACTGTCGGTGAGCATAGACGTGAATTTTTTCATGTAGTAATTTCTCATGGTTCTCAGGATGTGTTTGGTCGAGGTGGAGCGCTCACCCAAACCAGTCGCATCATGGTAAGTTAGTTCCTCCTGGTCGAGACCCCCTGTCATTCACGGACAACAGTGCGATGCCCGCAATGAATGGTTCGAAGGTTTTCACGAATACACCCTTAGTCCACGAAGCAAGGTAATTGCTGCCTCCACAGCGTATTCCGCATCTAATCTAATGACTCCCATTTTGTCCGTAGGGAGGGCGTCATGGAATTCCTCCTTGCCAATCACCCCCTAGATTGCCCAATTTGTGACCAAGGTGGTGAATGCGATCTTCAGGACCAGTCCATGAGGTACGGCTCAGACCGGACGCGTTTCCATGAGATTACCGGCAAGCGCGCTGTCGAGGATAAAGACCTAGGTCCCCTCGTCAAGACGTCCATGAATCGGTGTATTCAATGTACACGTTGCGTTCGCTTCGCGAATGAAGTTGCTGGCGTTGAGGAGCTCGGTACAACCGGTCGTGGTAATGATATGCAAATCGGCATGTATGTGGAGAAGACCATGGACTCAGAACTCTCTGGCAACATCGTTGACCTGTGCCCCGTTGGAGCTTTGACGAGCAAACCATATGCATTCCATGCGCGGCCATGGGAACTTAAGAATACCGAATCGGTTGATGTACTCGATGCAGTAGGGTCTAACATCCGTGTCGACTCACGCGGTGTGCAAGTCATGCGCATCCAACCGCGAACAAACGATGACGTAAACGAGGAATGGATCTCGGACAAAACACGACACGCGTGTGATGGGCTGAGGTTCCAGCGTCTCACAACGCCTCTCGTCAAGCAAGGTGATCGATTTGTAGCCGCTTCGTGGGAGGACGCTCTCGCAGCCATTGCCGCTGGTCTTGCCGGGTCCGGCGCCAAAGGGGATGAAATCCAGGCTGTAGCCGGACACCTAGCGGATACAGAATCCCTCGTGGCATTGAAGGATCTCGTCAACAGGCTCGGCTCAGACAACACTGTGCTAGACCAGGCAAGTGGTTCTGCCTCCCCGGTCGCCGGTATCGATGTTCGGTCAAATTATCTCTTCAACACAACGATCCCAGGCGTTGAACAGGCAGATGTCATATTGCTTGTTGGCACAAACCCGCGGCACGAAGCGGCCGTACTCAACTCGCGTATTCGTAAATCGTGGATACACACTGGTCTCGAGGTCGGCTTGATCGGCGAACGTGTAGACACGACGTACGGGTACGACTATTTGGGACCAGATGCCAAGGCACTAGCAGACTTCATTGCGGGCAAGGGCGAGTTCGCTGCGAAGTTTGCCGCGGCCAAACGCCCATTGGTAATTGTCGGAAGTGCGATTGGGGAACATGCGGATGGACCGGCGGTTTATAATGCGCTGGCGAAGTTTGTTGAGAAGAACCAGAGCAAGCTGGTCACGCCTGAATGGAACGGCTTTTCTATTCTCCAACGGGTATGCTCCGTAACTTTCGTCATCTTCCGTTGCTTACCAGCTATTTAAGGCCGCCTCTCGTGCCGCCGCGTACGACATTGGCTTTGCTCCATCGAAGAAGGCCGCTGGGACGAAACCCAAGTTCATCTATCTCCTTAATGCCGATGATGTTGATCCAGCATCCATCCCGAGAGATGCTTTCGTTGTCTATCAGGGTCACCACGGAGACCTCGGCGCACAGCTGGCAGATGTCTGCCTTCCTGGTTCCGCCTACACTGAGAAGTCGACAACATGGGTGAATACCGAAGGCCGTTCGCAACTTGGGCGGGCCGCAGTACCTCCTCCAGGTGCCGCCCGAGAAGATTGGAAGATTGTTCGGTACGTGACTAATACTCTGTAAGCCGTTGAAATTATCACTGAAGCTGTACCCAGCGCACTGTCGGAGATCTTGGACAACGCCCTCCCATACGACGATGTACTTGCTCTCCGGGATCGAATGTGGGAGCTCTCACCATCACTCGTCCGATACGGCACATTAGAACATACGTCGACCGACATCGCGCTCGCGGGACTCAAGACACTCGCGGCACACACCGCATCTGCCAAGGTGACTGGCGCGCCATTCCTCAAGCCAATTTCAAACTTCTATCAAACGGACCCCATCTCACGCGCGTGCGTCTTACCTACCTTTTCACCTACTTCTGAATCTCATTATGAATTTTGCGGGATTTGCAGGTCGGTGACGATGGCACAATGTACAAGGGCGTTTGTCAAAGGCGAGCAATACGGGCTTTCAGAGTCGGTGAAGTCGTCTCAGGCTGCGTATGCATGACCCGTGAGCACGGTGCAGGAGTTGTATACAGTCTACAGTCCTTCGATAGATGGAATCTCAAACAAAATAAAAAATTTTACTCTATCGCGTCTGTGGTCGCCTCCTGTTGCAGAAGTCGGGATTCTTATAATGGTCGGGACAATTCGTGCCACTCGTGCACTCATCTTGGTGGGTGAAAAAGACTGCGAACTATGGTTGCGAGGGGGGATTTAACAGAGCACTATGGATTATAAATAAACATCCTACCGTGCTGTAGGCCTTGAATTTGAAAGATATACTATCAGCCCCGTACTAATGAGGTGATCATCGTGCTCATTCAAACGGTAACGCGGTATGGGGTGGTTGAGCAGCATTTGGATGGGATGGTCCTGGACCCCTGGCACACCTCTACCTGGAATGAAGGTTTATTTTAGTCGAGTCACATCAATACTTCCTATTAAAAAAATGATTCGATGGCAGCCCAGTGCACATGTCTTAGGCAGAAATAAATCTGCATCGCGCCCATGCATTCTTTTGGAACGAGGGGACGAAGTCGAAATCTAATGTCACGTGGCACGTGTTTCCCCATTCGGCATCCGGCATCGTTGGTTCCGGCGATGGGTCACGGGCAGTGACTTTGACTTTAAATCCCAAACTGGCAAGGATCATGACAGCTCTAGATAGATCGATAGAAGCGAGACGAAACACCCCCCAAAGCGAGGCAGTGTGAGATCGTGTGATAGTCACGGACTCGACTCACTCACTCGAGGCCCTTAAAAGGATCCCCCCCATCCCCATTGACGAGTTACTTGCGCTTTCTTACAACCACCTCTCGTGAACTGTTCTCTTCCACTATGGATCCAACTTATATGAACAAGAGTGAGTGGCGTCCGTCGTTCTCCTTCGTTACGAGTGCTGAGTGTTTCCCGCAGAGATCGTCGACCTGAGTGACGAGGAGCTCATTAAGCTCGGGTTCATTGGCGACAGTGAGCCCCTTCGTCATTACACACGTCCATCTCTCACTCATTATTGCCCGTCCACCTTGTAGATGTTGCTCCAGGGGTCAAAAGTATCGTCGACGATGTGAAGGCTGATCCCGATAACCTAGGCAGTAAGTCTCCATTTTCTTTTTCGCGCGTTTCATTTCCCACTTACTCACACCTTCTTCCGTTTTCAGGCGTGACCTGCTTCATGGTCGACTGTCTCAGGCGCAAGGCCGCGGTCCAGGCTTCGCCACAAGACGCTGCTCAGCCGTCTGCCTCTCCTACCTCTCCTACCTTTCCGACCTCTCCCACCCTCAGCGACGCCGAGACCCTCTTCTCGCAGCTCAGCATCGACTCGGACGCTCACACCGTCGTCGCCCCCTACCTGATCTCCATGTACGAGATGAACTTCTATTACCACGGCGTCTCCGGGGACCCTCCCAAGCTCATGTACCGTTCTGATCTCGAAACCAACCCCTCCCCCATCCCCCCGCCTGGAACGAATTTCTTCAAGATCCCCACCAAGACTGCCCACGGCGTCTTCAACACGCCTCTCAACGCCGTGTGGGAAACCGTCGCTCCTCAGATCCTGGCATCGATGAAAGCCAACGGCCTCCAGTACTCCGCGCTTAAGACGGCTCGCTTCTCGACCGTCGAGGACGGCAAGGGCGAAACTTTCGGCCCTGTCGTTGTCTGGATCGCCGTTCGCCCCAACACCACCAACGCCGAGGCCGTTCGTGATGCCACGCCAGACATCCTCAACATCCTCTCTGACGTCCAGATCACCGATGTCGTTGTCGAGTGGTACGAGGGGTCGGCCACCAGTCTGTTCGGCCCTCCTCTGATGAGCGTCGTGGACAACACCAGCGGCAAGTTCGGCCACAATCATCCGTTCAACACCGGCTTGGCGTCCCCATCGCCAGCAGTCCGACGACGCGCAGGGCACCCTCACGTTCCTGTTCAAGGAGATGAAGACGAGCAGTGGCGAGGCCAGCGACAGGATCCTCGGCCTCACTAATAAACACGTTGCCTCCCTCGACACCACCACCGACTACGAGCTCGACGAGGCCGACCCTCAGCACATCCTCGTTCGCGGTGATCGTCGTCTCGCTCGTGCCGTCACCGAGATCGAGACCGCCGTCACCACTGGGCTCCGTGACGCCGTCAGACTTGCCAAAGAACTCAAGGACACGCCCAAGGAGAATGCGTCGGCTCTGAGACGCAGGAAGAACGCTTTGGAGGACAAGAACGAGGACAACGATGCTCTCTAGACCTTGTTCGCCGAAGTCACCGCCGACTGGCAAGATACCAACGGCCGCAGGTTCGGTGTTGTCGACTGGGCTCCCCAGATCTCCGTCAGGGTTGACGAGCGCCACTACACTCGCGACATCGCCACGTTCGTAGTCGATGGGGAGAAGCTCAAGAATTTTGAGCGGAACATTGTCGACCTCGGTGCGTTCCGTTCCGTTTCCCCCCTTCATTCCAATGTCGCTTACTAACATTCAACTCCTCAGGAAACCAATACGACGCCGGCGAGCTCGAGGATCTATTCTGGCCCTTCGCTGCCCTTCGCGAGGCTAGGAAGATCCCAGCCAACCTCCAGCTCCCCATCCGTGCCGCTCTTCCTCGCCGCCTCGTCATCAACCCCGACACGGAGGACAAGAATGGCGAGCCCCTCTACATCGTTGGCAAGTACGGCAACACGACCAAGCTTACCTTGGGCCGCTACTCGGGCATGGACGCCTATACCTGCACCGACCTCGGACTCGAGTCCAGGGAGGTCGTCGTCTACAACTATAGCAAGACTTCGGGGGACTTTTCGGACCATGGCGATTCGGGTTCGCTTATCTTTACGGGTGATGGCGACGCGCTCGCCATCCTGCACTCGGGAATGCCTCGAGGCCTGCACAACCATGTTACCTACGGTACGCCCATCTGGTGGGTTATCAAGCAGATCCTCGTCAAGTATCCCAACGCCGAGTTCTACGGCATGGCCTACACCCTCGACTGAGCGCAAGCACATCCAAGCGCCGTCCTCGTCCTTCCCCCCTCCCCCCACTGTCCTTTCTCCTCGTCTTCTGCGTCTTTCGACTTGTCTTTTCCATCTGCTTCTTGTATCGTCGGTTCATACGCGTGTCATGGCTCTCGATTCGCTGCGAAGCGTTCGTCCCATTTTCCTTCAATCCTTTCATGCCAGTAACTGACAATCTTTGTCGTTTAGCTCTTTGGCGGATTGCACGCTCCGTTTGTTCCTTCGACGTCGTCTCGGCTCTCTCCCTCTCTCTTTCTTTCTCTCCGTTTTTTACTCGTCGCCTGGTTGTCGACGGAGATGGTGGATGTCATGACTGGTGAATCGCTGCCCTGGTTCGTTCTCCACCTTCCACTTCGCATCTTTGTACTTACTACGAACGACCTTGACGTCTAGGCACTGGATCGTCGACTTCTCGCTCAGGTATGTCTAGTCCTCTTCCCCGTTTCTCTATACGTGCAGCTCAGAGCTCTTTCTTTCTAGCCTCCCGTCGCGTAAACTTGCAACCTCGTCCGCCGTATCGTATGAATGTCTTTTCTCGTCTCGACTGTTACTATCGCCCCCTCCCCACTCATGACTCGTGCTTCGTATAAAAACTCACAAAATCAATGAACGCTGTTCTCGTCTCGTTTGTTACTATTCCCTCCCCTCCCCACTCCGTACTCGCACTCGATGTGCTTTTTTTCCAATCGTGTATCTCTCCCCCCTCCCCTCCCCAGTACATGTTACGTTGCTACGTCTTTGAAATGGACATTACCTGTGATGTTGTTCGTATACGCCGAGTGATCAGTAAGCCAAACTTTGGACGACAAGGTAAGACGTTGATTGAAGCAGAACGGAAACTGAGACTTCGATATGAGAGCAAGCAAGCATGTCTCGTTCATTCCGTGTAACGTCTCGATATAAAAAGCCCGTCACTTCATAAGCGATACCCAAAAGGTACCAGCGAAACTTTCGCCGTTAGTTAGTTGCAGTAGTCAGCCAAGCATAGAAGTAACGGTGGTTAGACAGCATGGCTGGTCACGCTGACTCCCTAAGTAAAGGCTCGAGCCTAGAATTTTACGAAGCTTACAGGAATTAATGGATGCGGCCATGACTAAGGTAAGAACGGTGTCTCGATACGTCAACGAGAGTTGTTCAGTGCTCGCAATGGATACTGTGAATTTTTGCAACAGAAGACGCTGCACGATTTGCTTAGATCTTCAATCCTCAGCTTCCTTGATCTGTCACGGTAGTTTCTCCATCGTCAATGTGACCCGAGTCCAAGCCCGTCAACGACTGTCCCCAGACAAAACACCAAACGAAAGATATACGAAACAAAAGTGTCGCCCTTTATGTACGCTCTCATTCCACTGGCAGGACCTATGGGACTAATCTAGTTTCCGTACCAGTCGCAGGACTTGATTCTTTCACTCTTACGTCCTCGCCACAGCTGTTACTGGCCGTTGCATGCGGCAAGATGATATTCTCCGTTGGGTACGTATGTGATGTTACAATTTCTGTTGATCCCTACAAGACAGATAGATTGAGGGGAAGAGAGAAAAAAGAACGAGGGATAGAAGTCTAATATCAAAATGGAACATTTTCTTTCGACGGAGGGAGGAAGTCTTCTACTCGAGCTTGGTAAACATATCATCGGGTACATCCTCGGTCGCATTATTCTCCTCGAGTCCATCCTCGCAGTCGGAGGAAGACTCAGGCACGACGGGCAGGACGGCGAGAGTCTCTCGACGACTAACCTTGACCCCCAAGGGACTCTTCTCTGCGACTCTTGCCCCAGATTCACCTCCAACGTTGGTAATAACGACACTGGGCACGGGAGTTCGCTTCCTGAGCCACTCTTCATGGAGACGGCGGTCCGACTCCTCGACATGCCTCGACACGATCGTCTGCGAAGCTTGCTCAACTTCGTGCTTCAGGGCGTCGAACCTGGCTTCGTAATCCGACTTGTCCTTTGGCATGGGCGTGCTCGCAATGAGGGAAGGGTTTGGAAGATCGCGTGGAGCCCAAGTTGGGTCGTGTTTCTCCAAGACCGGGAGCCTATGTTCGTCGGAATCAGATTCGCTCGATAAGGTGATAGAGAGAGGAGGGAGGAAAGACGTACATGCTCGCTTGGTCAGGGGATCCCGTGTCGAAGGAGTCATCGTCTTACTTTGCTTCGACATTCGAGCAGCCGAACGATTTGATGGAACCGTTTGCTTCGGGATCCTCAATACGCCTGCAAAATTGAGTGAGCTCCTGAGACGATTTACACAGACGGAATAGAGAGACGTACTCATTCTCGTGGCTGGCACGAGCACGAGCTCGAGGATGCGGTCTAGCGAATCTAGGGAACCGTCAGCGTTTTTCAGTTGGTCATGAGACGAGCACGTACAAAGCTCTCCACAATCGAGCCAGAACGGTTGTCGATGGCTCTTTCCTGTCGTGTCCCAGAATGGCTCTAAGAAGCAGTCGTCAACGTCGTCGGATGAGGCCAATACGAACAGATGGCAGAACACGTACATGCTGCTATCCGTGGCGAATATGGCACTTGCATGGTCTGAAGACAGTGAGGCTATAGATGCCGGATGCCCTGGCCTGCGCAGCTGATTAGGGACTCTCGGCATCAAAGAGCTATCATTCGAGAAAGGACGTACTGATAAATGCGCTCTGGTTTCCTCGGAAGTCCAGCCCTGCCCAACGATTAGAAACTTTTCAGAACTGGAACAACATCACAACGTACATTCCAATGTTTTCGCCGTCAGGGCTGAACACCTCTCCGCCAAGATTACTGCATAGGCGTTAGCATAGGTGACCTGAAGCAGACGCAAACAAGATATCCTACCGAGGTATGTCGTTCTCCTGTTTATCGTCAGTTGACTCACCTACGACATCCATTGCGTGAGAGCTCACCATGTCAGACCCAGGAGCGGCCTCGACGTCATCTAGATCACGGTCCTTGGTGGGCAGGATTTCGTGAAGGACGGTCGAGAGGCGATAGGTCGCCCAGACGAGCGGGGCCTGGAGGAACTAATATTGCTCGACGAATGTGAGGTGCCAGTGGAGGACGATGCCGGCGACTGCTAGGTATAAAGAAGCGACGGCGGTAATGCCATAGAAGCTGATGTTCAGCTCCAAGGCCTCCGTACTGTGCTGGTAGTTCCGAGAGGGTACATCACGACGCAGAGGGCGAATTGCGTCCATAGCATGAGGGAGGGTAGGAGCCAAAGGATCTCGAGGTCGATGACGAAGAGGAGGGGACGCCGGATCCAAGAAGCAGGATCTGGAGTACAACCGCTGCGGTGACAGTAGCACGAGCCAACTTGATAACTCGGAACCGCTTGTGCTTCATACGGTAGACTTCGAGGTTCTTCCCGAGCATCTGCCAGGGAGAAAGAGAGAGAAAGAATATGAGAAGGTCTTCATTCACGACGGGATGGGGTATAGATGGACGACGTACCTCGACGAGAAACCCATGGAGTAGGCACACCAACTTGACGACGTTCGCAAGACGGTTGTGCTCCAGATCACGATGGCGAAATAGAGCTTTACACAACAGCGCGTTGGGGATGGTTGTGAGGACGAGGAGGCCGAACAGGAAGTGCTGTTTGTACAGAAGGAATCTCGAATCCCGGTTCGTCACTTTGGGCGGAGGTGTTCTGGTGGCCAGGACGAGGTGGAGGAGAAAAGAGGCGATGGCGAGACATGAGGATGAAACGGCTGGGAGGTTGGATATGTAAACGATATTGGAAGGAGTGGAAAAGACGGTCCAGGAGTGAAAAAGGATTGTAGCGCCGGAGAGTCCGATGGCGATGATGACGAGAAATAATTGAAGGAGGGACGTGATGCGGTGGATGCCGAACTTGGATAGACGCATAGCAGCAGGATGGGGAGGGGAGAGGGGATCTGCCGAAAGGGGAGTGATCGCTCAACAGCAATAGCCCTTATACTGTAGACGAAACAATACGCTCAGCATGCGTCCATGAAGCCTAAAACAAAGGCTTACTTTCTCCAGGGGGTTGATGTCATACCTTTCCCGTCTTTCTTCACCTCCATAAAGAACTCCGGTTCACCTCGTTCGTTGCAAAAGACACCAACGATTAGGTCCTGGGTTTTATTTTCATGTCAGCCTTGGTTCGTATTGAATCGATATCGAGGGTTGGACTCACGCTATAAAGCAAACCTCGACCGCTTCCTTGACGAGCAGTTGATTCGATGTACTCGCCAACACGAGCCGAGGTAAAGACGTTGAGCATAATCCCGTCCCACAGATCAATACGGTCTTTGGGGCTGGTGTACTTGTGCCAGTCGGATCCCCAAAGTCGTGCACCGAGGATGAGGAAGACAGACATGGAAGCGTACTTCCTGCCACGCTTTTGCCGCGCCAGGTTCATCTCCTTCTGGAGCGGACCCTCGATGAACTGGAAAAAGAAAAGAGTAAGTTTGACGTTTTAGAAAGAATAATAAACTAAACTACTCACGTTCGTAGTGGAATTGATAATTTCCGGCTTAACTTTCTCGCCATCACGGTCCAGAGCAGCGGTGGCGTTCTTCCAGTACTGACGAACAGTCTTCAAGCATGCTTTCTCGTCGTTATATCTCCCGTCGATGGCATGGGCCACCATCCGCATGAGGTCCTTGGGAGTTTGGTAGTTATCGAGCTTGGCACCGGGGTGAAGCCTCTGATAGCTGTTGATCATGATGAGCACAATGGGTTCGAGGCTGCATGAGACGACATCGAAGAGGAAAAACTTACGCTCTCCATGTCCCGAGTGCACGCTTGTAATTGGTTTCAGTCCCGGATGCAATCGGCCTCCGTTCCTGTTTGTCGTTGACGATGCCTTTGTCGTCCGGTCGACTTCGCTCCGCGCGCTTCTTGAGGAACGCCTCGAACGATCTAGCTTTGGGGGGCATAGCTGAGAGTTGAGAGTGGTGGGACTATAAGAGCGCTCGAGAGTTGGGGCCATTCAGATGTCGATGAGGGCGTGAGTGGGGTGGGTGTAGAGCATCGAGCACGAAATAGGGCCTCCTTATATAGGGCTAGGAACATAGCCCGCTCGACTCTAGCATCGCATATCGAATTTTGACTTGGATAAACGAAGGTCATGGACTTGTCGGTGACGACAAGAATTGTCACGCTCTTGCTATGATATCCAGGTCACATGATCGCGTCGTAGCCATATCTGGAAAGAGGCTCTTGTTCACGGGACAAACCTTCGACAAAAATGGACGCCTAAACTTCTGCGACCGTCTATAAGAGTATCCCGTCGCTCAGCGTTCATCTTTTCTGCTCTTGAGCTAGATTTCTTGTCCTCTCACGAAAAAAAGAAGGTCTTTCCGGTGATACGGGTCACCATTACCCGTTTGTCTGCTGCTCGGTGATTACCAACCATCAAGGCCGTCTGGGGTCGAACATTGATCAACTGAAATCGGGACAAATTATGCGCGTTCTCCGCTATGTCAGGGTGGTAAGAGAGACGTGATCAGTTGTCCGCTTCATCTCCGAACAAGGTCACCCCGGAACGTGTCCCTTAAACGTCAAGTTCTGCGAAATCCTCGTAATGGTGTCAATCAGCGAGGAACCTTCCGTCCAGGCTGTGACCGCCTTCCATCCGATGCTGCCGGTGCTCAACGGGGCCCTTCTCTGCCGTATACAAGATCTGACGCACGTTCGCTGACGGATTGAGGCCGGCATGGCACGTTCGACCGCGCGGAAGATGGATTTGGCGAGCTCGAGGTGTGGCTCTCGATGTAAACGCTCGAGGTCTTTATTACTTTATTTTTGTTTCCATGACTGGTTGACCTCCCAGGACCCGGTCATACCATTCGTCACAATGGCTTCGAATTCGGTTCCAGTTATGGCCAACGCTCGGAACAGTGCAGTCTGCGAAGGTGTGACATCTTCAGGTTACAATGACTAGATCACAGCGGTTACCCGGCTCTGTCGGTTCCCGAGGGTCCATACTTGGTGGCGTGACCGTGCGACAGTAGTCCTTTGTATTTTGACGACGTAATCCGCTAGGACGATTCCATGGCCGCGGTGTCAATCATCGACCAAGGGGCATCGAGGCATCGCCTACACGCAGGGTCGTACGTCCCTCGAACTTCCATCCCGGAAGACAGCGCGTACTTTCCTCACCCTAATTCTCATAGCTTTTGTGATGGCCTGGACCCTTAATTCATCCATGGTAGCGCAACACGCAACAGGCACTCACCGATTCTGAGAAGCTTCGCGAGACGTGTCCCTAGCGCCTATCTGCTACACCCATCGCTTGCGGGGGATCGAACGTGAAAATGGCCCAACGGTAATGGAAGAAACCAAGGTGTTTGACTTTGATGTCACCCACTGACCCGCCGGATGGAGGGCGTTCGTGGGGCCAACATTCGAAACAAACATGCTGAATTTATGACCTTATGTTCACGCATGATGGATTTACAAAACCCCAGTGTTGAAGAGGCGGAGATAACCCACTTCTCCTTGGCATCGTACGTATGCCATATATCGCTAACAGGGACTTACATTCCGCCGCCATCACGCAGTACGTCAAGGAAGCTGCTTCTCAAATGACTCGATACGTCGAACGTTGTTCTTGCGTCCGGGTCTTGTTGGCAGATGCACGTAAACGGGCGCACGAGAATGGACAATTAAGGACGTGAAAGTGAGCATCTCTTGCTCACATGAACCTCGGCTGTCCCGTTCATTGATGCTTGGGCGCGTGGAACCCCTCGATATCACATTTATTTGCTAGCCCAAACGTATAAAAGGGCTCTCCACATCCCCACTTCTCCTCAGTACGCCTCTTACTCTCGAGTTGTATCAAAGGTATTTCTCCTCCGCCTTCCAAAGCCGACCAAGGTCTCACTATTTCCCCTAGAATGAGTTACACAATCACCGCGCGCATCTTCATCACCAACCCCGGAGCATTCTTCCGCCCCGTCGAACAGACTGTCTGGAAGTTTGCCAATGGCGGCACTTGGGACCAAGTCGAGGGGACCTATGTCCTCAAGATGGGCGGTAGCGGCACTTGCGGCTCCCTTCGCTTCGTGTCCGACACCGAGGAGAACTTCATCGCCACTTTGGGCGTTCACAACTACAAGCCCTGGTGCGACATTGTCACGAACCTTACTCCCGACCAGACTGGTGTCGTCATCACGCCGCAGTACTACAGCCAGGCCGACCGGGAGCGTCAACGGGAGAAGCAGTTGACGTCTTACAGTGTCAAGAACGCTAAAGGTCGCCAATTCACGATCCAGTACATCATAGCCGATGGAAATAACCTCAAGTGCAACATCATCATTGGATGAGGTAAGTCATCCTTTGTGATCCATCCGTCATCTCAGTTTTTCAACTATATTTTCCATATAGCATCCTCTCAAACGTTTCGCAGTTAGACGCGCTGTTGTGTAGTTTCCACGTTTTGTGTGTGTTAAGGAGATTGTTGTAGCTAGCGTGGAAACAGTGTTGTGTTATCAGGACGATTCGATCATTGGTGAATTAGCCAGACACGTGCATTTGAGCGAAGGCAATAATGGTACTTGGGCCGAACTACATTGTTCGCCCAGCCCTGGCACCGAATTAAGAGACAAGTTCTTTGAGGACAAAAATAATTGAAGTGTTAGTTATATTCCAAGAAAGTCGAGACACTTATATACACTGTAGGATGCAGCCGTGCAAGCCTCGGTAGCCCGTTCACATCATTCGACCAATTATGCCTCGGGCCAGCTGTTATCTGCCCGAGCCACCACGCATTTCGTCGCTCCCCCTCAAATTTTGTTACTTACTCGCTTAATCGAGATATGACCCTTCTTTCTTTCCTACAGTATACAGGACGTCTTTCTCCGTTTTTTTTAATGCTTCGACCTTCAAGTCGTGAATTGTTGGTGTGCGCAGAGACTGAGGTAACTTGAAGTTGCAGTAGTATCCACTTGTACATACGTTCCCTAGTCTGCTTGATAACCTCACAGGATCACCCATGCGCACTGGCACGTTACTATATTACCATTTTACACTTAGGCTCACCCATATTTCCGCATCCAATTGCTCCATGACTTCGTAAGACTGTTAACAGGGTTACGTCCACCGGGTGTGTAGAGACATTCAATTTGCCACATTGAGGACATACTTAGGCCGCCAATGGAGCATGAATTGGCAGGGTCCATTTGCTGAGCGTCATTCAATGAGAAAGATATTCTTTCAAAATAAGTAGTCAGTGCATCGGTGGTCAGGACAAAGACATAGACGTAGAGACATAGTAGGAAAGGATAAGAATCTTGATTACTGGCAGTCAGAGAACATATTACAGTCAATAGGTGAGGGTAAAGATCCGGGGTTTATGTCCTTATAATCTACTCTCAAACTTAGATCAATCAGAGGGCTGGTTGGGTGGAATTGATTCAATTGAATCCGCATCACTACACTCCACTGTGCCAAACGTCTACGTCAACTTTCAGTCCAAGTATAATGCTAATAGGCTGAGGGCGAGCTTACAACAAGTGTCCGTCAATCTAGGTTATAAAGCATGTTCGGCGATGTCAGGGGTCGACAGTGCTGACCGATGTGCCTCAATAGAAAGGGGAGAGTTCGGGTCGGGGGCATCATGGTGAGCACTGGTGGCTCCAATACTTGTAGGAACATCACTGGCAGTGTCCACAATCAAAGTACACTGGAGACAGAGGTACGAGCGCGCTGTTGTTGGGGATGAGGATGAAGATCGCGGTTCGCCTGAAGTATCGATTTGTTGGAGAGAGGTTTCTCCAGATGAGGGGGGCTCTGCAGGGACCATATTACTGTGAGGGGTTGACATTAGGGTGGGCGACAATGTGGAGTCAGAGACATGAGGGACGACGGTGATTTCCTCATTTCTTTGTAGAGTGGTACCCTCGTCTGGGATAGAGTGAGAGATGTTGTTAGCCATAGATGAGGTTTCACAGGGGTCTTGTGCTGCGCCTTGCGTGGCCATATCTTGCTGTTCGGTGCATTCTGAAGGTTGAGGTGACCTGACACCCGACACTATGTATCGCGGCGCATTTGGGGATGAGGACTCATTTGTAGGATGCGAATTACGGGCTGTATGAACTGGATTTGGGATAGGAGATGAAGGTAGATCAGATCCAGTGGTGATTCGGATAGGGGTAGCCACGAGGTTGGGATGTAGAAAGGCTCCGGGATTAACAGGAATGGGATACGTGGGTGGAGTGACCTGAGGAGGAATATGCGCGAGATGGGTGGTTAGCCTTGGGGATGGGAGCCCCGGCATGGGAGGTGTGCCAGACGGTATCATAACCAAGTCTAGAGGTAAAGGGTGTTCTGGCATGATGTTTGCATACTCGGCTTGTTGTGAAACGGTGTTGCCGCTGGGGGTAGAAAGATCTACATGGTTGGCTGTGCCCGAGAAAAGGTGGATGCTGGCAGGGCCAACCATGTTTTGTGGAGTAGCTGGAAGCCGTTGGCCATCTAAGGGAGTAGGGCGAGACGAGACACCAGCAGGAACAAAGGGTCGCGGGGAACCTGGATCGGAGGAACCCCCAAGTTGGATACACCACAAAGGAATCTCAGGTCTACTAGTAGAAGGGGAGAGGCCGCCCGTCTGAGTAATGGCAGTCGACGATCGGTGATGACTAGCAATGTTGCAAAAGGGATACAAATTGAACGCTGCCTCGTCGATCGGGACAGCATCCGAGTCTGTGCCTTGATGTAAGGAGATATAAAGATGGCAAATCTCTCTCAGTATCTCGATAGGAAAGCCAGGATTCACGCAATTCTGCGCTTCTTGAACAAGTTCGTTCCACAGGGCACAGAAGTTGTCCTGCAATCCTGGAAGAGTATCGATTATGTCAAATTCGGAAAGTGACCGCAAAACTTCCGGTTGTGAGCGATGATTGCCCACCAAGGATTGACCTATGACGTGGATCAAAATGGCGAGTAAGGGGCTATTTCCATGTGCAACGAAATCCCGAAGGACATGGTCCTGTACGCCAAACTCGTCCTTAATGAGCATCATCCAGCACTCATCACGTCCCCGGGCGCAACCTATGATGCGCCCAATTATGCGTCGTACTTTGAGGTCAATTGAATTATCCTTGAGAAGTCTCCAGCGTCTGAGGGAATGTCCTATTTCAACCGATTGCAGCGCTTCAGTCCACCGCCCGTCCAGTATGTCGTCAAGGATTTGCAAAGTTACGTCAGGTGGGAGTGCCGCATGGGCCGCATTCAGGCAGGAAATGAGTCGACAGATTCCAACTGACTCCTGGACCAAAACAAATGAGAAAGTTTGGTCCAGGAATCCATACAATGCCTGTTGCAACTTCTCCTGAACCGGAGGGGGGAAACGTGCATTGACGAGCGGTGAGTTACAGAAGCCAGGAATGGTATCAATGAACTTTTCCAGCGCGGAGTCTTCATCTAGCGAAAGAAATATCTCTTCCAAGACCAGGATGTCGATTTTTGAGGATGGTGTCGAAGCGGATTTTTTAATTGCCCTCCATTTCCCTGGCATGAACCCTTCATGACAGCGCCTTTTGATATCATCGCGAAGGCGACGAAAGCGTGTTGTGCAGGAGAATACTCCAATCACAACATACGATATACCGAGAGAAAGGTGCAACACGATTGGAGAAAGCGGTGTGCAGATGATGAAGTCCGAATAGAAAATTGGCATCAACGTGAAAAAAAGGTACGCAAACGCGAAATACCCGAAGCACAATACCACGACAATGAAGACGGTGTGATTGATGTTATGAAGATAGATAATTGCGCCGGCGACGAACAAGAAGATAGCGAGATGGACATAGCCCATCAATCCATCACCCCCCACGAGAAGGTCTGACTTATGGAAGCCATTGGCAAGGAGGGCGCGAATCCGTGCTCGCTTCTCTGGACTGCACGGTGGGTACCGGATGACTTTGATGTATCGACGTGCCCATTCTTGCTGTGATGTCGCCATGACAGCACTGGTAAGACCGACAAACAAGCTCAAGAACCAGAGGGAGTTCACCCAGACAGCATATCTAGGCGGCGAGAACACGGGTGGCTGTGCCGGAGTGGAAGGAATAGACGCGTGTGTAACATTACTAGAGTCGGCGAGGAGCCGATAGATGCTCGCGAGATAGACTGCCGATGTATCCTGAGGGTTGGGCTTGAGGTCCTGCAGCGACACTGTAAGCAGTCCACCGACAACGGCAGAGAATAAACCAGTCTACAGTTCCAGTTGATGCGCAAATTACTGTAGAGGCTAACGTGAGGACTCACGAAAACAAGGACAGTCTCCGCATCTTTTTGACAGCGCTCAGTCATTCTGTTGTCTGCTTCCTCTGTAACCTTCGAATATATAGAGAGGAGCGGCTTTGAACTGTCACCAAAGCCAGATACTCTTGGTAGTGAGGGATTCGGTGCTGACTGAGGTGGGTCGCGTTGAGCATCTGCTATCGACATCAGTGAATTTGGCGAGGGGATGGCCGAGCAAAGGCTCAGAAACCTGTGTCACCTCCCCTCTCGGGGTCTGCCAGTCTCGTTGGGATCTGGGACATTGGGAAGATGTTGCGCGATCGTATACAGAGCCTGGGGAACCTCGGTGGATATGTCAAAGCACTCACGGGGTGTGGCCGCACAACAAACATGGGTCCTTATTCACAGCATTGAGCGCTTGAAAACAAGGACCCCCTGAACGCGGCATGCAGACAAAGCTTTCTCAAGGATTTTTCTTTTGCATGAATTTGAAAGTCCCGAAGACGCCTTGATGATGGGCGGCAGGCCGGCGAGACGGGGCGGTGCAAGACGATTCCATGGATCCCGGACTGGTTTTGCGAGTCGCGTCTTGGCATTTAAAATGAGGTCCGCGACAAACGTTTTCTCATAACCAGCTGGACAGGTGCTGTATCCCAGTGCGCAACCAGCTAGAAACGTGATCTCATTTACCTGAGAGAAATCATGGAAAAAGAAAAAGAACCATGTTATTCGAGACGTGCCTGGGAAAGCGCCAGTGGTTGACAAATGCACCGAGCGCCGAGACGTCCAATTGTTGATAACAGATTCACAAATAAAAAAAAACAGTAGGGTAAATCCTCTCCAGGTTCAATTGGATAATGTCAGATGGCTGGGTTTTAGGTTCTTCATTGGCCATTTTGAAGTATGATTGTAAAACGCAGCGTCAATGGATGGGAGCCTGGCCCGCGTCACAGGCCCGGACGGCAAAATAAGCACACATACTACAAATGCACCCAGGCTTGTTCCGCGCATACCCCGAACCATTGTAATACCTCTTGTGGTACCTTCCGAAGACAATACGACCTGAGAGTACATATTAATACTACCCACGCCCGCCAAGAAACAGTTACAGTAGTGACCATGTGCGTATCATCTATAGTAGATTGGGTGTATTACATATAGTACCACAAGGTAACAGCCAACTTTGGTTTTCGAGTCTCAAGGTGTAGGCACTTTACGACGGAGAGTCTCCAAGATCGGAAAGTCCGTGGAGGATGCGAGTTAAAAGTGAAGGGCGTCGAATGCGTAGCCGTACACGATCTGGATTATTAGCATCAAGGGGAGGATCAGCAATGCGTATCCCAACGACAGTTACGTCTTGAGAGTGCACTCGAAAAACAAAGATCCGCGTGGGCGTCCCTCCCAAAGAAAAAAAAGGGGGTCAGAAGCTTGGTCAGTAGCCGAGTCGGGAGATTCCCCACTGGGCCACGTGCCAGTGGTACAACGAAGCACGTGACATAACCTTGTAATTATAAACCGCGCCAAGCTTCTTCACGACCCACACGGTTTATCCGGGAATTTCCCGAAACGCGAGCCAAATGTGGTAAGGAAACGCTGCCTCTCACTGGCAATATTAATACTCTGCAAACCGTCCAAGATCTCACCAGCGCCAACGGTGATTCCGATTCCAATACAGTATCATCTGACATTTTATTTCACTCCACTTCTTTGAAATGGGCCCCAGGCGTTTACGTCATCGTAATTTAAAATCCCGAGCGTCGTTACAGTGCCCTTAGGAATGCACGCCAGATCTCAGTCAATACAGTAACGATGAGAGCCCCCTGTCAACAAAGACGGGTCATCTATATAGGATGAGCGTGACCGCTGACAGGGATCGCGGGACCACATGCAGAAGGGGGTATTTGATGGCTACGGACCGAGAAAAAATCTCAACTAGCCATCTCACCTCATGTTTACGTCCATCTTCTCAGGCCTCTGGCCTCATGGCCCATGCCTATTAAAGCTGTCAATATTGTCAATTCTCGATGCCTTGCCCCGTACTACAGTACCTTTTTTCGCCCTTCATTAAGGGAGTCCTGCTCCCAATTTCCCTCACCCCTAACCCCGCACTCCTTCCTGTGTGATATGATGATGGCTTGCATGCCCCCCACGGTGTTGTCATGTCACTTACTTATTGACTCAGTTAGTGCTACTTTACCACTTTGAATCATTCTCCCTACTTCACGGACACCGTACCGTCCTCCCCCCTTCATCGCGGACTTCTTTCACCAACCTTTCATACCCTGGGTTGCCTTCAAGTTGTCTCTTCATCGGTATGTGCGTGCAATTACCTTCTGATATTAGCTGCTTGTAGTTTACAGCGTGCTATAATGTATAAAAAGCCTCTTCTTCTTGATCCCCGTAATGTTGGACCACTCGCGAAACGTTTCTCGAAACCCACCCGCGTGAAATCCTGAACCTTGTCCCTCACATCGCCTCGTCTCTATCGCCCTTCTTACGCTGGTCTTAGGTCACCGGATTGATTTGCGTATGCCAGTGGTCTCGATCATGGAGCTTCTGTTCTCGATTCTCGTCTTCGCGCAATCTCTTGTGGCTTTTCCTCTCGAGTCGGAAAGTCCCCTTGCTTGCTCTCTTCCCTTGATCTCTCCCCCTGGTCTGTCTTGTGGACTAAATTACGTATTCCCCAACTCTTGTCATCTACGATGCAGAACTCGAAATCGCAGAAACGCTATGCGCAAGAGAACCTACATATGCGTTGTCACGTTGGCTGGTCACGTGATCGAAGCTTAATTGGCTCGTCTCGTCATATTTGAATTTGATAGCCGCGCATGTAGCGTAAAGTGTCAAGGATTGCAGCGCTAAATGGTCGAGCACCCCGGGTGAATGAGGAAGTCTTGTACGATGCCCAGCTGAGAAAAGCCAATCATGAGGCAAGAAAGAGCGTGCTTCGAATCGTCTGCAGCGTCAGCTACGGCCGGGTGGCGCGGCAAATTTTCGCGTCCCTTATCAAATCCTGGGGGAGGCTTTCATTCGCTCTGGGGTTGTGAGTTTCGACCACTTGTCACATCTTTTCTTCTCATCGGCGACATTTCTTCCTTCAAAACTAGAAAAAACACACTCGTACTGATCAGCACTTCCTAATTACCTTTGTGCCCCACAGACCCTAACATCCACCACCACTAAAACCAACCGATTGCTTCCCATACATAACCCTGCACATGCCAGTGTTTCGCGAGCTCTGCGAGATACTGAAGCGCTTGTTCTGCTGTATTAGTTGCTTATTCGACTGAATAGAGACAGAGTGGCAAAGGACAAGAAGAACAGCGTCGCCTCGTATGTATCACCTTCCGGTGGATGGTTTACACCCTACTGACCAGTCTGACCTTTACCATGATCTCTGGTAGTTATGGCATGCGATCCGTCGGATGTCAGACCAGGTAAATATCTCGTACTTCCCCCTGGCTCCATCTGGGTCTGACTGTGTACCTGCAGAACTCACCCCCGTGGGGCTTCCCTGCCAAAGCCACGCACGAACATGAAAAGGCATCACCTGCGTCGACCCCTTTCTCTTGCATGCTTCCCCAACCCCTTGCGTTGCGACCGATCCATCCTGCCACCATATTTGGGAAGTTTTTCTGCCCATCCATGGCGGGCCTCCATCACCCACTTGAATCATTCCCCTAATTCACAACTCATACAGTACAGCCTTCCAGCCATCCCCATTACACCCACACACTGCGCAGCCCCTCACGTGTGGTCACCCTTCATCGCAGGGCCTCTACCGCCGTGGTTCATCTCACCCTTGAGATATCCTGCCATGACGCTGCTCTGCCTCCTAGTTCCAGGCGCAGCGTCGGCCCCTCGGACCTTGAGGCGCTCTTCAAGAGCTAGTCCCATCCACCTGGCATCCCCTACCTTGCCGGCTCATCCTCGGAGCTCTACGTGCCACGCCTCCTCGACGTGCCCTGCAGTGCGTCTAGCACTCCGTCGCACGAGACGCAAATCACTTCATCACGCAGGCAAGGCCCCATTCGAGTAGCCATTCTTCCACTGCCAACTAGCAGAATTCTGAGGGACGGGTGGGCCCAATGCATCGATGGGGCACGGGCTGAACCCGCACCTAGGATAACGGACGGCCGAAAGGACAATCAACGCGCACTAAAAATATCTCAACGTACCATTAACGACCGGGAAAATAGACGACAATTCCATTTCCAACACGAAACAATGATGAATTCCCTGGGATTGTTATCACAAGGATGTCTTGCCACTTCCTTGTCATGTAACATCCGAGGGGTGCCAGCTTAGAAAAATATGTGTGGTATCAACATACCTATATCAGTAGATGCACACTTGTTTACCGTTTGGTATTGGACTTTCTTCTTGTCCTTCTTTTCACTTCATATCCATTTTACGTGGAGTAGATGCAAGCTAGCAAAGTGTAGCATTAGGTTACAGACAAATTACCCCATTGTCCATCGATTGGCCTTCGAAAGACTAATTGTGTATGAGCCAGAATCCTACCAGTGTGTTGTCGAGTTGAGCACTGGGCTCTAGGCCACACTGGCCCTTTGGGTGCGGTATGCCTCAGTAACAGGATTTGCTTGTCTTGCTGTAGTGCGGTAGGTGTCACACAGGTGCGTCCTGGAGCAGAAGTATTGAGAGGGGACATGGAAAGCCTGGAGAAGAGCAAGCAAGGGCGATTTTACTGGGCACGGAGGAGACTATTGTGGGGGCGTTTCCTTGTTTCGGATAGGCTGTAGGGGGTTTATATACAGGAGGACGTTCACTAGCCCAAAGTAGCGAATCAGGGCAAGTGTCATAAGTGTCAGGATCACAGCCACAGAAAGACGTCATGTCAGATCGAACATGACAGCAAAGGTGTCTGGGAACAAAGGATATTCGGGATAGCGTCAGGTGCGCTCCCACACGTCTCAGGCTCGTACCGCGCGCAGACTGACGCTCATAGCTCACATTACATTGCGGTTAACTTAACTGTCTCATGGATGCTTCCCAACTTGAGGTTAAGGCGCAGATTCGATGCCGTGACTATATAGTGTTGTGGCGCGTCAGGGGGTATATGGGTTCAGCGCCTTGTTCTCGCTGCGTTCCTTGCCCTTTCTTATTCGTATTCGTAAAATGGATGCCAGATTGGGTGTGTGTGTTACGTGACTGACACCTAGCTTTGGGCTACGCGTCAGGTGTAAGCGCTTTACGCGAGTATAGAGAACGTCTGAGATTAACAATCCCGGTGGAGGATGCCAGTTAAGTATAACATGCGCAGATCATCCAGAGCTGTACACCACCTCGATCAACGTCGAAAGGAGCATGAGATGTTGTACGATTGTTGCATTATTGGGGCGTGGACGCTACTTCATTGGTGAAATGCTGGTTAAGTTGTTACATCAATCGATCAGTCAGATCCGTCAATTGTCAGGGTCAGTGAGTTGTCAAGTCAAGGGACAGTGGACACCATGTTGAACACGGAGTCCCTTGCCAAGTTGCCCTTGACAACTCACTGGCCCTGAATTTCCGTGTTTATGGATCTCCGCCCGAAACGTCCTCGTATCTCCTCTCTCTCTTTGCTTACCCTCGAAACCACTGCCATTTACTCCCCGAAGGTGCATCTGAAGTCCGCGGAGACAGCCAAGCTCTCTGATAAGCATGCCGAAGGTGCGTTCCTGTGCCCTCAAAACTTCTCTGCGCCAAGATTGACTTTAACCGTGCTGTGCAGGATGAGGGAAAAGTCCGCGGCCGCGGAGATAGCCCGCTTGGTATTGAGTCGCTGTGTGTCCCGGGGTGGCAAGAATAGGGGGCGTGGAAAAAACGAGGGAGGATGAAAATCGCGAATTGGTATTCCGTGAGGTTGGGCAAGAGCACGCCGAAGGTGATCAAGGATGCTAGGACATGGGCGCTTAGAGACCATGTGCTTCAACGGCGAGAAGCTGCAGCGACTAGGGCATATTTGAGGAGGGATACGAAAAAAAGGTGTGCATTGCTGTTGCGCTCGCGCTCGTCAATATATATGACCAACTCTCCGAATCAGGTGCGGACTCCTTTTGCCGTCACTACACTACAAGGCGGCTAGGCGATGTCGGCGCGAGGTACACAGCCGACGAGTATGGCAACTGGGGTAACTCTCAAATCGACCCTTTGGGTATAGATCGAGAGTAGTAGACGCCGACTTCCCGCAAAGTAGAGGCGTATGGCGCTCCCCGAAAAAGCTAAAATCAACGAGACAGACGCCTTTGGCGAGGAGGTGACCATCGACGACATATAATGTGTGTACAAGGTGTGACGTTTAAGGTACATACACCGTACTGACATCGCCGGCAGGAAGTCCTTGGATGATGCATGATGGTTACCAGTTGCAACATTTTGAGGGTTCGCCGCGTTGGAAGCATAGATAGTGGGCACCGGGTAGTTGGCATGATTTTGGACCTTGCATCTCCCCTCCTATGCTGCGAGTCATACCCCAAGTAAGGCGTCAAGTCACCCTCTGGGCTGTCCTCTCAAAAAGCTCTATGGGCCGTGGCTGCGAAGAAAACACATTTCCACGATTCCTATTCCCTGGAGTGGCGTCACGTGACCCTCGTCGTTTTCTTGTATCACAGAAGATCCATGAAGATCCCCGTCAGAAATTTGAATATTACTATTCTCCCTGTGGTTGTTATGATCTATTCTCATTGAGCTTGCCCGCCCTACAATGCTGAATTACGATAGCTTCTGATAATACGATAAACTGTAATAACAAGGTCATAATTACATTCATGGCTTCCTCCATGATGAATCTCGTAACACTCTAGCAAATGTACGTGATGGTAAAAAGTGACTGCAAACTCATGAACTTGACTAATGCTTGCGAGAGAAAAGGTGAGTAGGTCCGCGAATGCGGAAGATGTATGTCATAGCAAAGAGAGCGACAACCTGCGCGGGTAAAACCGATATGAGTCGGTCGCAGACAGGTGGAAACGCCGAAAAGATGACTTACGTTAAATCCGATGTACACGCACACAAGTCCCAAGTTGCGCCAATGATGGCTGTAGAAAATGTTCGAATTCGACTGCAAGAACTGGTCCGTGGTCCGGTACGAGCAGAATTGACAGCTGCTCGCGGCGTCCGGATTCGTGACGTAGCCACCGAAATTGTTAATGAATTGGCCAAGGTACTGTTGGCACGTCTGGCCCGAAGGCGGCTGGATTGTTACATATTCGATAGGTGCGCAGTTAATCTCAGAGCGCCCGAGCGCTGAATACAGAGTCATCAGTACAGAAATAAGTACGCAGTAGAGGAAGGGTTGACTTACCTTGACCGATAAGTCCTTCGATGACGTAGGTATAGGGCGACACGCGATACATCCACTTCCACCAGCCGAGGTGCTGGTAGGGTTGCAGCACGCCATTACTATCATCGAAAGTGAGATGGTGTCCGTGTCAAGACAGGACAAGGAAGGACATCACTTACAATGTGATGACAAAGCCGAAGAAAAAGCCGAACAGTTGGGCAGCAATTTCAGGATTCGGCGACATCGCAGCGACCCATTGCGCGAAGGTAGTATAGTACATGGGATATGCGATGCCGAGCATCAGGTAGGAGAACCCCGCACGACTTGAAGGGAAGCCGACAAGCCAGTACCATATGAGGAAGTATACAGAGGAGCCGATGATGTTGAGGGGCAGCTCTCCAAGAAGTTGTGCAGTAACGAAGGCCGTCCAACTGTACATCCGACTTGGGCGTTCGCGAATCTCATAAATGCGTCGAGTATCGATGAACGGGCCTTGAATCTGGTTCGACAACGGTGCGCTCACAACCATGCTCATAAAGACGGCCTACATGCATTATTAATGAGACTAAAAACCGGCAAGACACAACTGGCAAGTGACTCACAAAGATATGATTTTGTGTGCCCTGGATGGAGTATTTCGCTTGGAAGAATGTAAATCCGATCAAGAGTCCGGCAACGACGTTCAAAGCGAGTTTAGCCACCAGGTACGTGGGGTCTCGCCAGTGCCGGATTATTTCACGCTCCCATAGAGTCTTGACTTGGTACAACCATGACGTTGAGAACTCGGAGTGTTGCTCGATGTCCACTGCGTGACGCTTGCGTCCATCTTGAAGGAGGGTGTCAAGCTCTTCTTCCAAGGCTCTGGCTTCTGGGGACTTCTTCCATACGTCATTCCAGTTAGTATCTGTCGTCGCCGTGGCGCCTGCCCCGATCACATCCAGTATATATTCGGCTCTGTATGCAATGTGAACTAGAAATTTTTGCGAAGTAGATAGATCACCTACGGATTCGCATCAGGAGGGCATGGTTTGCCTCCACCCCTCTGGAAGTAATCGATTAAGGTCGTCGCATCCTTTCCAATGTCACCGAAGTAAACAGTCTGGCCTCCCTTCTTGAGGAGCAGAAGTCGGTCGAATCCCTGGAATAGCTCCGCTGAAGGTTGATGAATACTAGACGTGTGGTTCGGAGGTGAGCACCTATGCTAAAAATATCATGAATGACCCTTACGTGCACAAAATTGCCTGACCGTGGTCGGCCAATTCCCGCAAGAAGTTCACGATAGCCCAAGCACTTTCTGAATCCAGACCGGAGGTTGGCTCATCTAAAAAGAGGAGCAACTTAGGCTGGAAAAGTGTCACTGTTAGATAAGGCAGGATGAAACGCTGTTTTACGTACCTTCGCTGCGAGTTCCACTCCGATGGTCGTTCGCTTTCTGTGTTCAACGCCGAGCGTTCCCACAATAGCATCGGCATATCTTTCCAAACCGCACATTTTGAGCACAGTTTCAACGCTGCTCACAGCTCGGTAAACCTTCTCCGACTTGGTGAATGGAGACCACTTACTATGCTTCCTTTTCTTTGAGAGGTACTGAAGGCGGCTGGCGCAGTTTTGCGGAGAAAAGCAAAGCTTCGCGCACGGTAGTTTGAGCCAGATGGGTGTCCATCTGTTGCACGTAACCACTTGAATAGCCCCACATGTAAACATAGGACCACATAAAAAGGGAGTTGCGTGGACGTACGTTTGGGCCTCGAAATCGCTAGGGAGGGGATACCCGTTAACGAGTCTCTCGCCGCGGACATCACCAGCTGCCTGGCGATCCGCAAGGACATTCAGCAGCGTAGTCTAAAACAGCGTATAAGTAAAAGTCCTCATAATTTCATTCATACGGACCTTGCCTGCCCCAGATTCACCCATCAGCGCTGTGAGCTTGCCTGGAGCGACGAAGCCAGAAACGTCATCGAGGAGGCGGCGTGTCTCTCCTTTCCCGAGGGAGACATCATACTCCATACGTCTCCATGTGAATATGTCCGACATCATGGGCACCTGTATTGAGTCCCCATTATCGCTTCGTACTTTTTCGGCCGAACCACGTGATCGAATGGCGCCTTTTTCCTCGTCAGTTGCTGCCGCTTTCCCTTGAGTCTCGCGCAAAGCCAGATCGTGTGCGCCACGCTTGAAGAGCGTGATGCTCTTTTCTCCGGGTATGTGAGTGTTGTACTCAGTGAATAAGAGAAGGGCCAAAAAAAATGCTATGCCGAATGCGATGATGATGCCGTAGTTCTGCTTGCGGGTCAGATCCTCTGAGAGCGGAACACTCGACGCTATGCATGACTCACCTTCCATAAGTTGCTGTACGAATACCCATATGAGAGTGCAATAAACCGATTGCCGTCCACGGTATCCTGGCCAGAAATAGCACCGAGTGTTCCACAGACTTGGTTCGCGAGCGACACGCCTTCATACCCAGCACCACGAGGTATCAAGTTTGAGCATGTTCCATTGAGTGTGTGGAACTCGTTGGATATAAGACCCTCGAAGCCGTACCGAATCGGCTATGTAACATGAGCACCGGGGGGGGG
>Ga0307512_10000745_pt1 | contig 48233 bp, 54 predicted proteins | sample 14_EM_MG_FD_200267 | JGI IMG/M metagenome (GOLD analysis project Ga0307512, IMG submission 200267) | Populus trichocarpa ectomycorrhiza microbial communities from riparian zone in the Pacific Northwest, United States - 14_EM | ecosystem: Host-associated > Plants > Roots > Unclassified | place... | reverse complement strand
AAACATCGATGAAATTCTGTCGCGATAGAAACGAGAGGGAGTACTCACAATACCCGTCAACATCTCATACAGCATGGTGCCGAAGCTCCACCAATCAACCTCATAGCTATATGGAAGGCCCTGAATAACCTCCGGTGCAAGGTACTCTGCCGTTCCACAGAAAGTGTTCGTCGCGTCTGCATTGCGCGGTGGCCATGGTGTATTGAGCTCTTTATTATCCTTCATCCAATATGGTGATCCTGCCATCGATGGGCTGGTTGGCATGGGTTGCACCGAGCGACGTGGGAACTCCTTGGAGAGACCAAAGTCAGTGAGTACGATGTGACCATCGGCGGCGATAAGGATATTCTCCGGCTTGAGGTCACGATAGACGACACCAGCAGCATGCAAGCCCTCGACACCCTCGACAATTTCGGCGGCATAGAATCTGGCACGGTCACGCCCAAGACGGCCCCACCGTGCTAGCTGTGTGGCAAGATCACCACCAGGGTGGAAGTCCTATCACGACCCATGTCAGCACAATCGAACACAAGGCATATGCATCCATATCACACGTACCATGACCAAAAACAAGTTCTCTTTATCATGGAAACTCCACCAGAGTTTGACTACGAACGGATCTTTTCCCTCTGCCGCCATGCGGCGCAAGACGGCTTGCTCCGTAAGCGTGTGTTGAAGTTCCTGATGCGCGAGGACATGCCGCTTGGTGATTGCCTTGAGGGCATACAGATCCGCGCTGTTTTTGTGGCGAACAAGGAGTACCTTTCCCGCACATCCTTTGCCGAGCACACGCATCATCTCAAAGTCGGACACTAGCACCTTGCGGGAAACGCGCTCCTTGATGGCGGACTTGGGGCGTTTCTTGCGGACACGACGCTCGCGTGATGTGTTGACCGAGGAATCATCTTCGGTTGCGGAGGCAGACGCTGATGCTGTCTCGTTGCCACTGACACCGACAGAGTTGGCGGATTTTGTATACACACGAGAGAGGCGAGCAGCTTTGTCAGGGTCGGCGGACTGCGAACGGGGAATACGAGAGGGGTGTTCCGGTGTTACCGGAGTGGAGGGAACATCGTCTTCGACTTGGTCTGCGGGGGGGAGAGGGTCAACGGCATCTGTGGCAGCGGGGGAGGGAGAAAGCGGAGATGGCGATGTCGGCTGTGCGATCGAGCCATTGTCCGAGACCTCGATTTCGGTCACGGAACTTGCCGAGGCCGAGGGAGACAAAGTGTCGTCCAATGGCTGGGCAGGGATATCCTCGGAGTTGACAAGCGAAGGGGTTGGATCACTGTCTTGCATCGAGCTGACATCCTGTTGATGCGTCTCATCTGCTCCGGTACGCCTCGCATCATGCAATACGCTCGAGTTGTGCATCGTAACGTTGACGGTGCTCGGCGATGATATGTGAGCAGCGATATCAGATCGTACCCGTTTGATGGCTCGCTCGACCCGTACGCTCTCGAGATCATCGGTGCGCACACGGACAAAACGTTTCCACGGTCGTGCTTGGCGAAAGACTTGATCGTTCGAGAGTGTGGTGAGGTACGCAGCGAGACCCGTGATCGTCGGGTTCGCAGAGTTCGAGGCGGCAACGGCGACTCCGCCCATGTCGTCGAAGAATGGGTCGGCAATCTCTGCCTTGGGAGAGACAACAGGAGTTGGGAGGGTAGAGGGGACGGGGCTGCCTGGGCTCGTCGTGACGGAGTGTGAGGCATTGTTGCGGGCTCCTGACGACTTGCTCGCAGGAGAAGCGAGGCGTGAGAGCGTGTTCAAGATTGCGGACTTGCGTTTTGTGGGCTGTGGTAGCACAGAAGCGTCGATCGGGAGTGCCGGTCGAGTCACAGTGGGGTACGCATCATGAAGTTTGTGATCGAGCTCGATGATCTCGCGTGCGGTGCGGCTGAGCGTCAGGTTGTGCGTAGGAGCTGGGAAAGGAAACGAAGACTCGGAAGTCAGTTCAGTTCGCCATCAAAATCCGAGTTGGGCAGGTGGACGTAAAGCTGCGCCCGAACCAAATCGGAGCAACAAGACTCCCGAGAGAGTCCGCGCCCAGAGTAAAATGAAAGGGGGAATGTGAAACCACGACAGGACGGAGAAATACAACAACAATATCGAAAAGATACTGAGTAAACGGACACTCACTCTTGACGTACAAGGTATAGGAGGATGGACGATGGTTCTCCGCAACGCTCACTGTCCATGGACCGTCCTGAGCGTCTACGCGCAGCACCTGTCTGCGGGCAGGACGGGGCTGCCGCTCCTGAGTGGCGGTCATGACTGGAGAGGAAGGAGAAGGGGTTGTGTTCTCGACGTGAACGGTTGAATCAGATTCGAAAAAGGAGAGTGTGTTGATATTCTGAATTTCCGCTCTGGGCTTGCGACGGCGCCTGGGAGATAAACTCGTTCGGACGGAGACGGGTGGCTTTGAGAGGGTGGGGCGAGAGCGGCCTTGGGAGTTGTCGGGACGGTGTAATAAGATGTTGCTAAGACCAAGGACGGTCCTAGGACTTCTCTTCTTTGAGGTGGAGGCGATTTGTGGAGATGGGAGCAACAAAGGGTTTTGGTCGATGCTTGGCATACAATGAGTGGTGTCGATCGGACCCTTCTACCAAGACGGAGGGCCGAAAGTGAGGGAAGGATGTTGAAAGAGGGAGAGAGCGAGAAAGGGAAAAAGGAAAAGGAAAGGTTTGGATATAACTAGGAGATGATGAAAAAAAAAGGGAGCGGGTGCGAGGCGTGCGGTTTGCGGCGTGGTAAGGCCACGAGTCTTGGACAGGCGGCACCTAATTGCCTTGAGGCTCGCGCTTCGGGTCGCGGGTATGGGGACAATTGATTTATTGATTTGCCGTTTTGTCCCTTTGTCACGACGGTTGAAATGAAAAAAGAGAGCAAGGAGCGAAGGATATGTGGGTGAGGGTAGGAAAGAGGAATTGTGAAAAGATTAAATAATTAGGGATAGAGAAGACTATTATGGGGCACTTGCACAGTTGGTGGTTCAGTTGCGCTCGTCACGCCGTCAGGGACGGGCACCGCTCCTGTCAACATCTCACGCTCTCTCCACACTTTTGTATATTCCCATACGTAAATATACAATTCCTGTTTGGCACACTTCCAACAATCATTCAGGTGAAAACCGAACAATTGCCCATCTTTGTTTGCCCTCTGCGCGACGAGCGCTCCGTCGAGAACTGCTATCCTTGTCCTGGTCGCATTCTCGACCCAAGAAGCTCCAGCCCTCCCGCTTCACATCAAAAGAGATGACTCCCCTCGAATAGAGTTTTGCCTCGTGGCAGGGTGCGTCACCTCTTACTCCCAGGGCGGGGGATTCATCACCTTCGCTATCTGTGACGTCGAACGGGCGGAAGCTTCTGCATATCTATTTCTGCGGCTCGTGATAAGCTGTTTAGGCTCATCGCTAGAGGTATTGCTCTCCCCCGCTTGAGGCGGAAATTGATATCGCAACGAGCCCTGACTTCCGCGGCGTCCCTCGGCCTTCTGCACACTTATCACATGAAATGAGCGCACATATCCCGTGGGAAGACGGTACGTAGGTGTTCAGGACATGGTTCGGGATGTTTCCTAAACGGTGAGCCCATATGAAAATGACCTGATTGCTAGCCACCGCCGCACACACCAAGGCCCGCTTCGTGGAGGGGTACACGTGTTTTGGTGAGAACCGGCCGGCATGCAGGGAAACGCATGGTCAGAGACAACTTTTCAGGAGACCTATCACGGAACACATCATTCAACTCGGCCTTCTTGTCGCACGGGACACGGTGACAGAAGGCCGTATGCTTTTCCTGGGATGGGCCAGGCTGCAACCAGAGTAGTTCGCATGTTACGACAGGCATGAACGAAATTTTTGAAAATGTTGAATGGTGCGGAGGCGACATGAATCATGCAGGATCTTTCGTGCCAGTAGCAGTCTATAGTTGGTATTGGTGGTACCCCAAGGCAATGAGAATAAGACCAGGCACGTATGCTTAAATGGCGTTGCAAGATGGTCCAATTGTAAACACGACGTCGACAGTCACAAACCACAACAAAAGCGAGACTGAACCGCAACTGCTGGATTTGGTATCGTACCACCCAACCTCGGGTCGGGTCATAACAAAACAAGACTTTGAACAGCCCTTTGACAATACAAATAGCCACTGAGCCACAGAACGCGCCTCATACTTCAAGTTGCAGAGTCAATGACCACGTACGGTTAGCACGTCCACAATCCTCAGATCGGCCCTATTTATGCGCGAGCATGCGGCGCGGAAGAACTTCATACAGACAGACAGCCTCCGTACATGCCCCTACCACTACACCATGCAAACCTGCCTTGCAGGCCTTGGACTTCATCCACCACTCGTTGGTAGGGGTACACCCCCCTCATCGGGCCTCCCAAAACACCAGACCTGTTAGCCGCGGGAAACCCCTCGACCTGGTCTTTTACATGGGCTTGGCTGGGAGCTGTGTCAGAAGGACGCCATGGCGCTTTTTTATGGTCACTCGGTGACGCGAGAACTTGTCATCTGGCGAGAACCTCGCTATTTCCAAAGAATCATTAATTCCTCACACAAAAAGTGCCGAGAAATGAAAGCCGGAGGGTGGCGCACCTGGATGAGCCGACTTGGTAATTTTCCCCGCGACGGTGACTTTCTAATACACGTTTGATCCAGTCAATTTCGATTCGCTACGACATGGGAGAAGATGTATACTTTGAGTGTGTAGACCCTATTGCCCTTATCATCGACTGTGTACATCAAATGCATGATGTGTTGTAGGAATGAATGTCGATAATCAAAGCACGCCAAAAGGCTTTGCAACGGCGGCGAGGTCACAACACAGAAATTGACACGGACTGCCGGTCCGGCAGGCGGCCGTGACACGTGACTGGGTTTTGACAGATTTAGTATTTAGGCTTACGGGTGCACTGGTCCGTCCCTTTGTTTGTCCGTTGGCTGACTGGCACAGGCTCTCGGAATTGTTCGGGACGGATGGGACAATGATCGGGACCAAGGCCTGCCGAGAAGTCTTTGTCAAAATTCTTTGTAAACCACTCCATCAATGCCGTCGTCGCCCGTAAAAGACCCACGCGGCCTTGCGGGCAGGCGGCACTGCACTAGCTTTCTTTCATCACCATCCACACCTCGGCAGCGGCAGGATCGCGTTTCCCTTTCAAGTTTTCATCGTATCCATTTCTCTCTCTTGCGCAGCTATGACTAAGACCACCAAGCTACTCACGAGCCCCGCACCCGGAACAGAGGTTAAGCCCGTGTATGTGTACGACGATGCGCAGAAGGAGAAGCTGGATGCCCTACGCGAGGTGTGTCCCGGGCGTCTACTTTCCTGACCGTCGATTTCACCTTCGAAAACCCCCTCCACTAATCTCGTATTCACACTTTTTTTTATCATTTCAGTATGCCTACTCACTTTGCCTACCCAACGATGACGCCTATGCGCCATGGGAGCGCCGCTGGCTTGATAGGCCAGACACCCTCGCACGCTACCTGCGTGCTTCCAAGTGGAAGCTCGATGATGCACGGAAGCGAATTAAGGGCACCATCGAATGGCGGCGCGAGTACCAGCCAGAACTCATCCCACCAGACGAGGTCAAGATCGAGGCTGCAACAGGGAAGATGTGAGTGTGCGCCTATTTTTCTTTCCTTGCCGGCATGTGTGCACGATTAGAAGAGTGTCCCTTTCGTTCTTGTTCCCGTGTCCTAATGTCATGTTGCGATGGACAGTATTTTGACGGGCTTCGATGTGGACGGCCGACCGATTATCTACATGCGTCCCGGACGCGAGAATACGGAGACTTCCCCACGTCAACTACGGCATCTCGTCTACATTCTGTATGTCCCGCTTCTCTTCCTCTGACGAACACCCGCTGACAAAATGGAAAACAAAAACCAAAATAAAATAAAATAAAATCGAAAATTCTACTCCAGAGAACGCGCGAAGGACTTGATGCCTCCTGGCCAGGAGTCGCTGATGATCATCGTTGACTACAAGAGCACGACGTTGCGCACGAACCCTTCTATATCCGTAGCACGCAAGGTGCTCACGATCCTACAGCACCATTACGTCGAGACGCTCGGGCGCGCGATCGTTGTAAACTTGCCCATGATCCTCTCTTTCTTCTACAAGGGCATCGCGCCCTTCCTCGACCCCGTCACGCGCGACAAGATGCGATTCAACCCGGACCTGTTCGAGCTCGTGCCCCGCGAGCAGCTCGATGCCGACTTTGGCGGCGAGCATGAGTACGAGTTCGAACCTGAGCCGTACTGGGACCAGCTCATAGAGTATGTAATCATGCTTGTTTGGTCCCTTTTCCTGTCACCTTTGTCATTCACGCACGACGGACGGTGGGGCTCACACGGTACTGTTCATCAACAGGGCATGCGGCATCGCGCCTGACGGCACGCGCATAACGGAAACACTGCCTGCGCCGACTATGCCGACCCAACCTACCTGTATTCCCAGTGCGAAGGATCACAGTCCTAGGTTCGCCCATCAACCTTTCATTACCGCCCTGATCCCTGATAATCAATCTGATGATCTGTTCATGATGTCCCAGCGCGACGGTCGTTGGCACCCCCGATGACAAATCCATCACCGTCCCACATCACGAGGCCATCGTGGACGCCCTGGCAGCCCCCCCCGCTTCCTAAAACTCACAGCGCCCGTGCCTGCGCCGAGGTGTCACGCGTTCGTACGCCCCCACATATAGATCCGTCATTGTTTGTTACGTGTAATAATATCCTGGAGTAGTAGCAGCAGTCATCCAAGTACCGTTTGTTGTCGCCAAAAACAAATTTGTCCATCACCCTCATATCCATAGATGTCCTTAATAGGAGTTATCATTCCACCTTGTGTGCTGTGGTGGCTCCCGTTGGAGAAACCTCGACGAAAACAGTGATATGAGGTCCGTGACTTAGGTACGGGACAGGAACAGTACCGGAACCGAAGATGGATCAAGAAGTGCTTCACTCCCCACTTTTGGGGAACTCCCTTGCCCCTTTCTCATCCTCATGGATACAACGTATGCCGCTGCATCTGCTCTCGGATTCTCTGGAAGGTTGGTGACTCGGTTGTCTACTGGCAACGAAAGTACGCGCCGTCTTGACGAACAGAATAACACCTAGCGCTACTTGGGACCGCCATTTAGACAAGGAAAGGAAGGAACCAAACACGACGTCGAAAAATCAACTGAGAATGACATTGGCGTACAGTGCCGGTACAGGATATGCCAGAGGGTGGGCGAATCCATGAATGAAGCTTTGTATTGGTAGAAGTAGAAGCAAGTTCGAATGTTGATACGCTCCTTTTACGTGTCGCGCGAGTTTCCTCGTTGCTTGGGTCATTCCCCATTCCTTTGGATCTGATGTATTCTCTTCAACTCCTCGGAACAAGACAGGCTCTGTGCAATGTATTCTGGCGGTTTGTCTATCGTAGAATTTGGCACGTCCTCGACGCTTCGCTGGCCTCACTGTTACTGGCGCCGGGCACACCCAGTGCCTTTTCTTGACATTCTTCAACTTCTCATTTTGATCAGGGACCTCGAGGCGGTTGTAGAAGTAACACTGAGGGGCCAATGTGGGGAAAGTGTAGCGACGAACTTCTTACTTGGCTATAGTAGAAGCTCCGCCCGTCTGCCACCCCCCTTTTGAAGCCGATGTGCGGCGCCGAGGGATGACGCGACAGATGAGACATAACCTTGGAATCCATACCTTCAAATACTCAATCTCGCACACCGCCGCTCTCCCTTTAACATCCATTCCTTCCTTCTTTCCTTCGTCTCTTTACGAACCATGGGCAAATCAGACGCGGAGGTCGTCGCTCTCTTCAACGAGCAGGTGAATATGACCGCAGAGGAGCTCGAAGCCTGGCTCGACGATCCACAGAGCCGCGAGGCAGGTACGGGCGTCGGGATCGAGAGCGGGCGGCGCATCGTGGAGATTCTGCGCAAGAACCCGGAAAAGAAGCCGGATAGGTACGACGAGGTGCGCCCCCACCAGCATTTTTTTTTTCCAGTCCCGTCTATCAGAAGGAGTAGCGTCGACTGAGAATTCGAACAGGAAGACATGGCACATATCCGCAAGGTGGTCAGGTGAGTTCCTCCACCGCCACCCCTCCATCCCGCCGCGTGGGTGTACGCGACGGGAGGGGGTTCATGGGATTTGTTTACCCACCGAGCGTCGTGACAGCTACAATAGCCGCCATCTGGCCCAGGAAGATCATTTGAAAGAAACAAGGACGGTGGAAGAACTAGAGCAGGCAAAGAGCACCATCAGGCAAGCACGTTCCGCTCCCGCTTTGACTATCTTTCGGGACACGCACTGACGCCTGTCAGCAGTCTCAAAAATTGGGGCCATGTGCGTATTGAATGCGCCTAGTTGGCCCGGTCCGAAACTGAACCATCGAGCAGGACCCCATCAAAGTCAAACTAAAGCGGGAAATGGGCAGGTCTCAAAACGACGGTTCAAACAATGATGGTGGTAATGGTGGCGGTGAACATGTTGGCAGTGGGGCGGACAGCAGCAGCGCGTCACCAGGTCACGAACAAGACCACGATTCCGATAAGGACGCGGACGGAGAGCCCGACACCCAAGTCAACAACGGCAATGACGACACGGACTCTGAGTCCGACCCGTTCGAGGACGCCGAAACGGGTGGAAAGCGCGCGCCACGAGGTCCTCCCGCTGGCGCAGAGCATCGTGGACATGGCGGTAGACACGTGGGAGGAGATATGCATAACAGCCAGAGCGGCGTGGGGCAAAACAAAAGGCTACACAGGGATGAGAGGGACCCAGACGATCACGTTCAGGATGGATAGTCGTGAGGCGAAATTGGGGTACGAACCAACCCACAAATACTTAAATCGGACTGGTACCCTGGTTGTAATAAGCATAATGTCATCGTATTCAGACATGTAGCCTGCGGGAACTGGCGCCATGCAATATCCATTCAAGTTATCGTGCGCGCGACAGCGCGACTCGCACCTATGACGCTGTAATATACCCCATTGCCATTGGAGGTAGGAACACACGACATACCCACGGAAGCGTGGCATGTGAACGAGGCGAAGCACTGGCAGTTGTGCTACAGGTGTGTCTTCGGACGAACTGGGAGGGGGAGCCATGCCACGACGCGAGAGGCCTTCTTCGTCTTCGCACGGTCTCCGACTCGACGCACCGATTCAGACAGCCCAGGTTGGGTTGGAAAATACAACATCCGCGGAGGAAATCCAACGCCCACGCTTTTCAAACACACGGGACTCAGAGGTTGCCAAGGGCTCGTGCAGGAAAGGATTAAATTTATAAAAACGCGACCGTCTAAAGGGTGTGTGGAGCGAAAAGGCTGGCTTCGGGCCTACACTACAACAGTACAGTACTAGTACTGCATTGGACTGGGTCGGGACTGGGACTGTACTGGGTTGACGGATTCTGCCGTGGGAACTGCCATCCTCGATCCAATACACACCCAAACATCAACCAACACACACAACTCCAACGCCCAACACCGCTATTGGCCGAAACTATTAGCCTAGCAATCACACAAACTAGGAGGTATGAATACTCTGCGTATTGCAGGCTCTGATCGCCTTTGAAAGCCACTATAGTGGCCTCCTTTTACATTCTACGTTGTCTGCAACTCTCTTGGTAATTTCTCGAGATATCCATGGGAAGAAGATCCACCCAGAAGGTCCATTCTTCGTCACGGAAAAATCAGGGTTTGTGGTTGCTTAGAAGTGACCTGCCCAGAAACCTCCAGTCGACAAAAGCAGGCTAGTTTTTATTGCTTGTTTCGAGTCACTGGACCGCACCTCTTGAGAAAAGGATTATCATGCCTCTTTCAGGGTGTCAAGGATCCCCGTAATAAAGTTAGGAAGGATAACAAAACAACGAGAAAGTAAATTTCACTGTTTGCCTCATTAGTCTCCATGAACGTGCATGAGCGGTCATGCACGTTCATGTCTTATTAGTGGCGCAATGATAGGGATACTTGGGATCTATGGCTCACCTTGTCCTCTTCGTCTTGTCCTCTTCGCCTTGCAGAGTTCACAACTCCCCCCTACCCCCTCAACGCTATGCTACAGACTTCCCCAGGGCCCGTCACACCGGCAATCTTCCTTCCCGTCTTTGACAACGCTTTGAAAGCTTATGAAGAAAAGACTGGGAAAGACCTCTCCTCGAATCCGCTTCGTCACAGAATTGAAACATGCAATTCCCCGGATGATATCATAATTATACTCCGGCAGCAAATCCCCGACTACAAATCTCAAAGTAGTGATGATAAGCTGACGAGGTGGCTGAATCCGACTGTAAATGTCATCAAGGCATTTTCTGCGAACATTGGCGGTGCTGTTGCTCTAGTGAGTCCAACACAGTACGAGGTGGCTCGTCTGGAATATGCACACTGATATTTGTTCTGAAGTCATACCCACCTGCTGCGATAATATTCACGGCAATAGGCGTGCTCTTCTCCGTATGGCTTTCTGTTGTTTCCTTTTCCTGGGCTGTTGTGACGTCCAAACCTCGCAGGCCAATAACGCCGTTGGCCCTAATCGGAGTACACTCCTTGACCTTTTCGGACGCATAGAGAGTTCCCTCAGGCGGCTGGAGACCTATATTGAGGTCCGGCTGACGGCGAGAATGACGGAAGCGATTATGAAGGTTATGGCTGAAGTGCTTTGTATCCTTGCCATCGCAACAAAGGAAATTAACCAGAACCGTGCGAGTAAGTTCATCCCCGAAGATGCATTGATTCTCTTTGTTTAGCTTTCATCAGAAACTGTTTTGAAGAAGCTGATAGGGAGGGACGATATCGAGGATGCGTTGGTGAGGTTCGAAAAGGTGACGACGGAAGAAGCTCGAATGGCATCTGCGGAAGCCCTGAATGCTTTACATGGCGTTAGCGACAAAGTGATGGGCGTTGATAACAAGGTGCATGGTGTACAGAGCACATTGAAAGTTTTCGAGGACCTGTTACAAGGTGTTGGTGACAAAGTGAACGATGTCGGCGACAAGGTCATAAACGGTACGGAAGTCATTTGAACTTGCCACCCCCATTTTTACCAATGTTTGTACCCTTAGCTGTTGAGAAAACAGGACGACAGATAGCAACTGGCTTCAACACGGTGGCCGGTGAAGGTCCACAAGACGTTATGAAGGATATTGGAACCAGAGTTATCGACGGCGCGCAACTCATTCTCAATCAATCACCCTCGCCATCCTAAGTGTTTCATATGTTTAGGTGTCGAGGACATTCCGGAAAGCAACGTGTCTCATCCAAGCTGTTCGTGATCTCATTACTACACCCCGTTGGCTATAGAGGCTCAAACGTCCATAGGTAATCAGTCGAGACGAGACATTTTGGAATGGCTCTCCCCACCGGATCCATCCCTAAATTACAACGTTGCGCGGAATGCTCGTCACGAGGGCACCCTGCTGTGGTTCATGCAAAGTGGTGCTTTCGGGGATTGGAGAAAATCAGGGTCTGTGTTATGGATACACGGAAAATGTACGTTCCCTCACTATGTTCATCTTTGCCATGATAATGGAATTCGGATTTCATAGCGGGCTGTGGAAAGACCGTTCTTAGGTACGCTACCAAATTATGCTCGCCTTCCGCCAGGGTAGCTTATAATATTGATCATCGCTAGCTCCGCGATCATCCAGGACATCGAAGGCATCGCCACTACCGGGCAAGCACATATGGCTTACTTTTTTTTCGACCTCCGGGACACCAGAAAGCAGCACCCCCGTGCTTTCCTCTCTTCCATTCTCGTACAACTCGGCAATCAAGCTCTTTGTCTCTCCGATATTCTTCTCGAGTTTTACTCCGCACACCAACATGGCTCAGACCAGCCCACTGTCGGCGCACTTAAAGAATGTCTCATGAAGATGCTCGAAGCCCTAGGAGAGGCGCCAATTTACGTTATTATTGATGCCTTGGACGAATGTCCGCACACGCTGGGGGTGCAATCGCGTCGAGAGATGCTTGAGCTCATCAAGGAACTCACCGGGCTCAATCTCTCGAATCTACGTCTCTGCGTTACAAGTCGCCCTGAGGTCGATATCTCGGACGGTCTTAAACTCATAACGTCTACACCTAACCGTATATGCCTTCACCTCGAAGATGGACAAAAGAAGGACCTTATCGACTATATCAGCTCCATTGTGTATTCAGACAAAGAAATGAAGAAATGGCAGAAGGATGACAAGAGCTTAGTAATCCAGGTGCTCTCAGACAGGGCGGATGGGGTGTAAGGGCTTCATTCTTTCTCATGATACCATCTCATACTTTCAAATAGGTTCCGGTGGGTGTCCTTCCAAACTGAGGCCCTCCGGCGCTGTCCTGCACCGAGCGTGCGAGGTGTTCTCGCGGAGCTACCCAAAAACCTTGACGAGACCTATGAACGGACACTACAGGAAATTCCAAAGGAAAAAAAAGTCCACGCACATCGACTCTTACAATGCCTGACCGTGGCCATTCGCCCACTTTATGTGGAGGAACTGGCGGAAGTCCTTGCAGTTGATTTTAGTGCCGCCGGAGGGATTCCGAAGCTGAACGAGGATTGGCGGTGGAAGGATCAGGAACAAGCTGTGCTCTCCGCATGCTCCAATCTGATCGTTGTTGTCGATTTCCGGAATTCCCGCGTGGTTCAATTTTCACATTCCTCTGTCAGAGAGTTTTTGACATCGGATCGCCTCGCCGCATCAACGGTGGATACATCTCGCTATCATTATATCTGCCTCGAACTGGCTCATACCATCATGGCGCAAGCTTGTGCTAGCGTATTGCTCCGTTTGGAGGACACCATCGATGAGGAGAGAATGAAGGAGTTTCCTCTCGCCGACTATGCCGCAAATCACTTCGCCGATCATGCCGATTTTGGGAACGTGATATCTCACATTACAAATGCAATCGACGATCTCCTGGATGAACAAAAACCACATTTTTCTGCATGGATGTCTCACATTAGCTCTCTGTGGAGGGTGGAGAAGGACTCCGGACAATTCAAAGCATCTCCCTTGTATCACGTTGCGGGCCTCGGGTATCGCGGGTTGGTTCAACATCTGATTTCCAAGCGTCCGGGTGACGTGATCGTCAAGACTGGTATCCATGGGACCCCAGTACATGCGGCGTTACATCGACAACATCTTGAGGTGTTAAAGTTACTGCTTTCGCATTGCGCAGGCGCACATATTCAGGACTCCAATGGCCAGACTCCGCTCCACGTTGCGGCATCGAATGCTCTTGTCGAAGTTACTGAGATGATTATGCAGCGGGGCGCGGACATGAATGCCCGAGACAATAGTGGTAGGACGCCACTTCATCAGACCATTGATAAATACCCGCTAGTCAATGACAAAAGGCTAAACATCATGAAACTTTTACTGGGTCATGGTGCAGATGTGGGAGCACAAGATAACGAGCACTTGACACCGCTGCATCTTGCAGCCAACAACGGGCAACTCACAGTCGCGCAACAACTGCTCGAGCATGGTGCTAATGTCCACGCTCGGAGCAAGAAATCCTGGACACCACTCCATCACGCATCTTACTACGGGTATCCCAACATCATACAGCTCCTCGTTGACCACAGTGCGGACATAGAAGCACAAAATAGTGATCACGACACACCACTTCATCAAGCAGCGTCGCACGGGAACCTCGAGGCTGCACGGCTGCTGCTCGAGCATCGTGCAAGTATTCATGCGCGGAATGCCTTGTCCCACACGCCACTCCATGAGGCATCGTACTATGGATGTCCCTCAATTATACAACTCTTACTGGATCGCGAAGCCGATGTGGAAGTACAGGGTGGCAACCAGGACACTCCACTACATCTAGCGGCATGGCAGGGGAAACTCGCAGCCGCAAAGCTGTTGCTCGAGTACAACGCGAGCATTGGTTCGCGTAACAAGCTTTCTTGGACGCCACTTCATCGTGCATCATGGGGTGGATATCTCGATGTCATACAACTCTTGCTGAAGCACGGTGCGGATGTGCAAGCATGGAATACCAACCACGATACTCCGCTACATCTGGCAGCAAAGGAGGGGAAACATGCAGTCGCAAAGCTCCTAATTGAGCACCGCGCGAGTGTACATACGCAGAATAAACTTTCGAGGACGCCGCTCCATCATGCATCGCGGTATGGGTACCCCGACATCATACAGCTCCTACTAGACCACGGCGCAGATGTAGAGGCCCAGGATTGCGACCACCACACTCCGTTACATCTGACAGCATGGAAGGGAAAGTTCGCGGCTGCCGAGCTGCTTCTCAAACATCGCGCAAGCATCCATTCCCGGAGTACACGTTCCTGCATACCACTCCACTATGCATCGTGGGGTGGACATCCAGATGTCATAAGGCTCTTACTGGATCAGGGCGCCGACCTTGAAGCGCAGGACGGTAATCAAGACACTCCGCTACACCTAGCAGCATCTCAGGGGAAACTCGCAGCCGCACAACTGCTGCTTGAGCGTCAAGCGAGTATTTGTGGGCGGAATAAACTTTCCAGGACGCCACTCCATCATGCATCGCAGTACGGCCACCCAGACGTCATACGTCTCTTGCTTGGTCGCGGCGCAGATGTGGATGCACAGGATTGCGACCGCCACACACCGCTACACCTTGCAGTGTTGCAGGGAAATTTCCAGGCTGCTGAGCTACTGCTTGAGCACCGTGCGAGTATCCAGGCTCGGAATACATTATCAAGCACCCCACTGCACCATGCGTCATGGGGTGAATACCCTAATATGATAAAGCTCTTACTGGATTGGGGTGCGGATGTGGAAGCACAGGATTGCAATTATCGCACTCCACTACATCTAGCGACGTGCCGGGGAGACTTGGCGGCTACCAGACTACTGCTCGGGCATGGCGCAACTATCCAGGCTCGGAATACGTTATCCTGCACACCACTCCATTATGCATCATGGGGTGGGTATCCTGATGTCATACAACTCTTACTGGATTGCGGTGCAGATGTAGAAACACAGGATAGCCAACACAACACACCGCTACATGTAGCAGTGTGGGAAGGGAAACTCCCCGCGGTGCAACTGCTTCTCAAGTATGGTGCGAGTATTCATACTCGGAATACGTCATCCTACACGCCGCTCCATCATGCATCCTACTACGGGTATTCCGACATCATACAGCTCTTACTGGAACGCGGTGCGGACGTAGAAGCACGGTCTAGTGACCACAACACACCACTACATTTAGCAGCGTGGCAGGGGAAGCTCTCAGCTGTACAGCTACTGCTGGAGCATAACGCAAGGATTCATGCGCGGAATGTGCTTTCCTGGACGCCGCTTCATGAGGCATCGTGCTACGGGTATCCCGACATCATTCAGCTCCTACTCTCACGTGGCGCGGATGTGGGCGTACAAGATAACATGGAGGACACTCCGCTACACCTGGCAGCAGGTCAGGGACGGGTCTTGGCTGCCAAACTGCTGATAGAACATGGCGCAAGTATCCAGGCTCAGAATACGCTGTGTTACACGCCACTCCACTTAGCATCGGGAATTGGACACCTCGATACCATGGAACTCTTACTACAGCATGGTGCGGACGTAGAAGCACGGACCAGTGATTACAACACACCGCTACAATTTGCAGCGTTGCAAGGGAACCTCGCCGCCGCACAGCTGCTCCTCGAGCACCGCGCGAGGATTCATTCACGGAATAAGGGTTCCTGGACGCCACTCCACCAAGCATCGTGGAGCGGGTATCTTGAAGTCACAAAGCTCTTATTAGAGCGCGGTGCGGATATGGAAGCACAGGAACGCGAGAACAACACTCCTCTACATCTAGCAGCGTTGCAGGGCCATATTGAAGTTGCACGGCTACTGCTCAAGCACCATGCGAGTGTTCATACACTGAATAAATCTTCCAATACACCACTGGACTTGGCATCGCAGTATGGGCATCCTGAAATCGTACAGCTCTTACTAGGGCACAGTACAGACGCACATCCATAGGAGTAGGGGAACCACGCACGGATCATTGTCTACATACAGAAACGAGGTCCAGTAGCATCCACAGATCTTTTGACCGGTATCATCTCTGTATGAAACTCCGACATCGTTTTTATGTGATGCTTACATTTCTGATTACAGGTTCGTCTCATTCCACCAACACAAAACACATCAGTTGTCCGCTGGTTTCATCACTTGTCGCAATGCGCCCTTTAACATTACGACAACGTCGAACCTCTTTCCTTCCTTTCCCAAACGGCCATCACCAAGCCTTGCCGCCTCCTTTCAAACCCCCATATAAGGGCGATTCGAATGACTCAACGCGCGGCCAACCCCATTCTGGGCGGCGTCACTTATCCCTAGTTTAGCAGGGCGACAACACAACATTTTGCGTTTCATATTTTCTTATCTTTCCCCTCCCTATCTTACTCCTTGTACATGTCCAATTACACTACGTTGTGTGCACCCACGCTCTCGTGCCCTCTGTATTTTAACCCTTCTCCCTCGGAAATATCCGAGTCTGACTCTTCCCTCTCCCTCCTTATTGTCATGTACCTGAACAAGCTACTTGTAACCTCACCCACCTGACTTTTAATTTATCGGTGGATATTCACCTGCTGATATACGTCGAGGAACGTGACGGACCAAAAGGAAAACTGAGCATGAAATCACCCTTCCCAACATGGATGCCACGCCCCACAGTGAGTGATGGCCGACCAAGTTTGTCCTTGGATCCCTCAGGCTGGGCACGAGCCAGCTGGTCTCCACACTCCACTCCTTTTTAAAGGTCCGCTTTTGGTTCCCAGAAACGGAGAATGCCCGATATTGAGCTCCGATAGAAGTCCCGACGAGTCTAAACTCAATCGGTGTCTAGACAGCTTGCGAGGCGCTTACGCTCCCACTTTCTTCGCAATTAAGCTCTTTCCTGCTGCCTTACCCCGCCCGAAAAGGTCTTCATTGCGAAGAAATCCGATCATGAGGTAGAATGGGGTGGGAATTGTGGGGCGCTCTTCGCCCTTCTCTTTGCAACTTTCACACCAACTCCCGTCCATCACCATGCCACAGACATCCTCCGAGCACACCTTGCGTGCAAAATATCAGGCCGTCTTCGACAGTGCTCTAAGTTCCTATGAAAAGAAAACTGGGAAAGTCCTATCCTCAAATCCGTTACGTCGCAAACTCGAAACGTGCCATTCTCCTAATGACATCGTCATCACACTTGGTCAACAAATCCCTGGTTCCCACCAGTCTCGGAGTAGCGATGACGCCCTAACGAAGTGGCTAAATCCGACTGTGAATGTCATCAACGCCTTTTCTGCGACCATTAGCAGGGCTGTTGGTTCAGTGAGTCTCATACGAGGTGGCTCACCCAGGATCTGCACGCTGATGTTTATTCTGCAGGCATTTGCGCCTGCAGGACTGATCTTTACCGCCATAGGCATTCTCCTCGCAGTAAATATATACATTATTTCCCTTCTCCATGCCGTTGTGACGCCCCAATCTTTCAGGCAGCTAATGACGCAAACGCTGCTCGAGGCGCGCTCCTTGATCTTTTCGGGCGCATCGAAACCGTTTTCAGGCGGTTGGAGACCTATATCGAGGTCCCACAGACCGAAATAATGACGGACGCTATTATGAAGGTCATGGCTGATGTCCTTTGGATCCTTGCCATCGCGACAAAGGATATTAATCAGAGCCTTGCAAGTGAGTTCATCCCTGGCGACGGATCTATTCTCCTCGTTTATCTTTCATTAGAAAGGTTTCTGAGGAAGCTGGGAAGAAGAAAGGATATCGAGGTTGCGCTGCAGAGGCTCGAAACAGTAACGGTGGAGGAAGCTCGAAGGGTAGCGAACGAAGCCCTAAATGCCACACATGGCGTTGATGACAAAGCGATGGACGTCGATCATGGGGTGCATGGCGTACGGAGCCCGCAGAGGGCTCTCGAAGGCGTGAGCCGACCAATGGGAAGCAACTTCGCCTATCTAAGCGGTTTGTGATCTCGCTACCATACCTCATTTCCCAGAGAGTCTCAAACATTTGCAGAGAACCAGTCGAGACTAGATACTGCCAGGGATTGGCTTTCTCCTCCAGACCCATCCCTAAATTACAACATTGCGCGCGATGCTCGCCACAAAGGCACCCTACTGTGGTTCACACAAAGAAGCACGTATAGGGATTGGAAACATTCAGGGTCCCTGTTGTGGATCCACGGCGAATGTATACGTTCCCTCTTTGTCTGTCTCTTTTCCCTAATAACGGAATTCGGGTTTCCTAGCGGGCTCTGGTAAAACAGTTCTTACGTACGCTTCCCAACTACACTTGCTTAGGGGGGGGTTACTTACTCTCCATGATTGACCATCACCACCAGCTCTGCGATCATCCAGGATATCGAACACAACCTCACAACCGGTTCAGTATGCATGGCATACTTCTTTTTTGACCCCCAAGACGCCAGAAAACAGCACATCCGTGCTTTCCTCTCATCTATTCTCGTCCAGCTCGGCAATCAAGCTGGTCCCTTCTGTGACATCCTTCTTGAATTCTACTCCGCACATCAATATGGCCCAGGACAACCCAGTGACGGCGCACTTCAACAATGCCTCGTACAGATGCTCAAAGTCTCAGGAGAAACGCCAATCTATGTTATTGCGGATGCCTTGGACGAATGTCCCGACACTCCTAGGATGCGATCAGCACGTCAGAAGGTGCTTGAGCTCATTGAAGGGATGGTCGGGTTCCATCTCCCGAACCTACATCTCTGCATCACAAGTCGCCTCAAGGACGACATCTGGAACGCTCTTCAACCCTTGACATCGACATCCAATCGCGTATGTCTTCACAACGAAGATGAACAAAAGAAAGACATTACCCACTATGTTAGCTCCGTTGTATATCCAGGGAAAGCAATGATGAAATGGCGAGAGAAGGATAAGGATTCTGTCATCAAGGTGCTCTCAGAAAGGGCTGATGGGGTGTAAGGACGTCGTTCTTTCTCATGACACATTCTCATACTTTCAAATAGGTTTCAATGGGTTTCCTGTCAAAATGATACCCTTCGGCGTTGTCTTCCATCAAGCGTGCGACGTGTTCTCAAAGAGCTGCCCAAAAACCTTGACGAGACCTATGAACGGACCCTTCGGAAAATTCCCAAGGCAAACAGAGTTTATGCCCACCGACTCTTACAATGCCTGACTGGGGCCGTTCGCCCACTTCGTGTGCAGGAGCTGACGGAAGTCCTTGCGATGGATTTCAGTACCACCGGAGGGATTCCAACGCTGAACGAGGATTGGCGCTGGGATGATCAAGAGCAAGCTTTACTCTCCGCATGCTCCGATCTGGTTGTAGTCGTCGATTTCCGGGATTCTCGGGTGGTTCAGTTTTCCCATTCCTCGGTCAAAGAGTACCTGACATCGGATCGCCTTGCCGCATCAACGGTGGATGCTCCCTCGTGTTACAACTACTATATTAGCCTCGAATCGGCACACACCATTATGGCGCAAGCTTGCCTTAGCGTGTTGCTCCGTTTGGAGGCTCCCATTGACGAGGAGATAATGAAGAAATTTCCTCTCGCCGACTATGCTGCTAAGCACTTCGCTGATCACGCCGAGTTCGGAAGCGTGATAACACACATAGTAAATGGGATTGACTGTCTCCTTGACGAAGACAAACCACACTTTTCCTCATGGATGTCCCATGTTAGCTCTTCTTGGAGGGCGGAGAGGAATCCCGGGCTATTCAAGGCATCTCCGTTGTATCACGTTACGGACCTCGGATATTGCAGTCTGGTACAATATCTGATTTCCAAGCGTCCAGGTGACGTGATTGCCAGTAGTGGTATTTATGGAACCCCAGTACATGCTGCAGCACACCGGCAGCACCTCGAGGTGTTACAGCTTCTACTTCCGCACTGCACAGGCATAGATATTCGGGACTCGGACTTTCAGACCCCACTCCATGTGGCAGCATCAAATGCTCTGGTTGAAGTCGCTCAGGTGATCATTCAACAGGGCATGGATATGAATGTACGGGACAACAGTGGCAGGACGCCACTTCATCAAGCGGTCAATAAATACCCTCTTGACAATGACAGGAAGTTGACAATGATGCGACTTTTACTGGATCATGGCGCCGACGTAGGGGCACAGGATATCGAACACCTTACTCCGCTGCATCTGGCCGCCAAGAACGGACAGCTCATGGCCGCACAACTACTGCTCGAGCATGGCGCTAGTATCCATGCTGTGGACAAGAATACCTGGACGCCACTTCATCACGCCTCATGTGGTGGATATCCCGACGTCATACAGCTCTTTCTGGTGCGCGGCGCGGACGTGGAAGCACAGGATGTCGACGGCCACACAGCCCTGCATCAAGCAGCATCGCAAGGGAAGTTGCCAGCTGCCCAGCGGTTGCTCGAGCATCGCGCAAATCTTCATGCGCGGAACAAGTCGTCCCACACGCCACTCCATCAGGCATCATGCTATGGGAGTACGGACATCATCCGGCTCTTACTTGAGCATGGTGCGGACATATTGGCACGGGATAGAAACAACGAGACCCCGCTACATATAGCAGCATGGCAAGGGAAGCTTCCTGCTGCGCAGCTACTACTCAGGCGTGGGGCGAGTACCCGTGCGCTGAATAAGCAATCCTGGACACCACTCTTCCACGCATCGTATTATGGGCATCAGGACATTGCCAAGCTCTTACTGGATTGCGGCGGGCAGATAGAAGCACGAAACGATGAACAGAATACTCCACTACACGTAGCAGTGTGGCAGGGGAAGTTTGCTACTGCAGAGCTACTGGTCAAGTGCGGCGCGAATATCCGTGCGCTGAACAATACTAGCTGGACGCCACTCCATCAGGCATCGTACTATGGGTATCCCGAACTCATAAAGCTCTTACTGGATCGCGGTGCGTCCGTAGAAGCCCAGAATATGAATCATGACACTCCACTTCATTCAGCAGCGTGGCAGGGGAAGCTCGCAGCTTCACACCTGTTACTCAAATGTGGCGCGAATATTCATGCGCGAAATTTGTGGTCCCACACGCCACTCTATCACGCATCCTTCTATGGGTGCCCTTTCACTATCCGCCTCTTACTGGATCATGGCGCGGACATAGAAGCACGGAGTAACGGTCATCACACTCCACTGCATGTAGCAGCGTGGCAAGGGAAGGTTGATGCTGCAAAAGCATTGCTTGAATGTGGTGCGAGTGTCCATGCCCAAAACAATATTGGATGGACGCCACTCCATCAAGCATCGTATTATGGGTACCTAGACATCATTCTACTCCTACTGGATCACAAGGCAGACATAGAAGGACAGTGTACTGACCGCAACGCTCCGCTCCATGTAGCAGCATGGCAAGGAAAGCTTGCTGTCGTACAGCTACTGCTCAGCCGCGGCGCCAGCATCCGTGCGCTGAATAAGCTTTCCTGGACACCACTCCATCAAGCATCCTGGCACGGACACCCCGGTGTCATACAGCTATTGTTGGAGCACGGTGGAGAGGTGGAAGCACAGGATTGCGACACCAACACTCCTCTACACTTAGCAGCCCGACATGGACAGCTCGCGGTTGTACAGCTGTTGCTCGAGAAGGGCGCAAATACTCGAGCCGTGAATAAGTTTTCGTACACTCCAGTCCAACTGGCATCGCAGAATAATCAGCCCGACGTCGTCACACTCTTATCGGAGCATAGCGCAGGTGCAGGTGCATAGAAGCAGGAGGGCGCCATTGAACTGCGTATGATAGTGCTTCACTTCACCGAGAAAGAGCCGGATAGCTTGAACTCTTTCTTGAATATGGCGCAGTACCCACAGACCTTTATACGAGTATTTATGTATGGAAATCTGGTTCTGTTTTATGTGATGGTGCCTACAGGTTTGTTCTGATTATCACGACACGACAAATACATTCATTGGCCATCGGCTAGTTTCTATTGCAGAGCCGTCATTATTTTAAGGCGTCCTGTGAAGCGACGGCAACGGGCGAAATCACTCGTGTTTCGTCGATAATCCGAATTTCTTCCCCTGACTGCCTTCATCAAGCATCGTTACTACCTTAACTTCTTCAGGAAAGACGATTTTGAAATGACTCAATGCACAGACATTTCGCCAGACCTCGCCTCCCTCGCTCCGTTGGCTTTAGTTGCCATCACGGAGCGACGGTAGTATGTCATTTTAGGTTTTGTATTTCTTACTTTTATAACCCTTTCTGACTTCCTCTTGTGTATGTCCCATCATTCTGGTATCTGGTTTGCACGCCCGCGCACTGTTTCTTCCACCTCTCCATCCTTGGAGATTCCTGGCTATCCCCTCTTTACTCATTTCTAACGGACCTGGACAGGACGCTCGTAGGTACGTTCATGTGTCCAGTTGTTGCATCCCATTCAAATCATTCTTTTTCTCGCGTGTTCCAGAAACCTCTGGAATTGTCTTGAAAGCTCTTGGTGGAAGTCCGCATGCTACTCGTTGCTCGTAGCCGCGCAGCGGGTCACCGGCTTGGCTCGTGAGGGAAACAGAACAAAAGGACGGGGCACGCCCGCGCGTGCCGTAGCCAGAGGGTGCTCATGGATGTAGTAAAGGTGTGAGCCTTGACGTTGACGCAAGTATTATACGATCTCAAAAGGGACGATTCTTGGGCTTTTTTTTGAAGATTGAGGTCTGTCAAATCCACTCATTCTCCACTTGAGTCTCAACGTTGATACTTCTAGGGGATTAGATATACAATACTGCATAGCCTCATCCCGAAAAACTAAGCCGCTGCCTCCTAAAGCTGTGAGACAAACACAGTGCCACGCCCCAATGATCAAAATGAATGGTAGAAAGGTAAGCAAAGATCTTACCTTGCTACTGTCTAAACAAGCAAAATATCCAAGGCAGTATACGCATGATATTATTAGAAAGGTACGAAGTAAGAGACTCTCAGAGGAATGTAGACTAAGCAAAGGTGAGAGCACTTTATTCGTCAGTTGGTCGGTCGGTACAACGATGTAATCATCCAAACAACGACGTAAAGTGGACATAACGAACGGTAACACATAGAAAAGTGTTCAAGGTGACGCCTTCCTGGGCCAAGGCGTATTCTACATGATTACGGTTCAGACATGGTGAAAATTTTTCAAAGCAGGGCCTACACCATCATTGGGAAAACTCGTGTTAAAGGTTGCTCTATCTGGGACGCTTCATGGACAAGCAAAGCGGTGAGTCTTGGCTGGGGAGTAACTGCCTTGTGCTCACCCTGCAAGGTAGACGTGGCGCGCTGGTTTCGTCAGTCCTCGCATTGCATAGTCCTGACTTGGGTGATATGCGTGGCCGCACGTCGCGATTAACCTTCTGCGATATGATGCAGTAGGCCAGTGGGGCAGTGTGCGTGTGGAACGAGCCCACCTTTAAGTTGATCGATCGTATGCATGAATGGAGACAGGAGTGTGCTCTCGAAAAGCGCCTGATGTTGGATTCCCCTTCTGACACAGAGTCGGTTCGACTGAATTATTGCGAGTCCAGTCGAAACCAACGACGAAATGAGAAACCGCAAGATGAGAGAGATCTAGGCGAGCTCCCCACAATGAATCATGAGATTAAGTGCACCAAACTGAGCCTTGAGCGCCCCAGTGAAAACCGGCACTGAGATGGACTGAGTTTTTCCGAGTTGGACTGAGTTGGACTGAGTACGCTGACGATCTCAGCCTGTCCCAGAAATTTTCCGCTTTTCAGATGAAATCTGAGGTCGTCCGCAACAAATCTGAATGATATTAGCTTAGTTTCCATTGCAATCTGCGTCCCACTGCGTTCTGCCGCACCCTACAGAGGTGTTTAGAAACCTTTTGTATTTCGGAAAATACACATTATTCTACGCTCTATGCAGTCCATATCTGAGTACATCTGATCCTATCTGTGCCCACCAAAACGATTCTACCTTCTCTGCTACTCGCTGTTTAAATCCGCGCCGGTGAAATTGAATGGGGAGTCCTGCGCGACACACGATAGCTCAAGCGGGGGGTTGAGACAGAACTTGCGCATGAGGGCCCTGAGGATGCGTAGTTGCGCTTTGTCCGCGTCGCTCACGCCAAGGTATAGCAGCTTGTCGAATCGGCTGGGACGTAGGAGTGCAGGGTCGAGCAGGTCTGACCTGTTTGTCGCGCCAATCACGAAGACGTCGCCGGGGCTACTGTCCCCATGCCTGGAGGAGATGCCGTTGAGTTTGGCAAGGAGCCGAGAGACGATCCGGTCCATGACGCCGCCCGAGTTGCTGTGTGCACCACACTTGGATGGGAGTACAGAACCAAAAAAATATACCCAAACGTCGGCAGTGAGTGCAGGAACGAGTGGCGGCAGCTGCGAACAGAAGCGGGATGGGAGTGGTTGTTCATGGGAAAGGAAGCGGGGTCGATGACAAGGAAGATGGCAGCAGGGATAGAGATAGAGAAGGAATGGGTGACCTTGGTACTCCTGGTTAGTCAAAAGCAAAGCAACTCTAGACCACAATTCACATGATACCCTTGCTCATCCCCATAGAACAGGCGGAGAGCAACAGAGCCCAGCTCGTCAAAGAAGACGATGCCGGGTGGGCGTCGTGCGCAGGCTGGATGACGGATGTTCGCTTCCGACTCTCTGTTCAACAGCTCGGGGCCTTTAACAGAAAAAAAGTTCAGCGAACACAAGGTCACGACCACCTTGGTGAGCGGGGTCTTGTCTATGCCCAGGGGTCCATAAAGAAGGATCTCTGTGTGCTGGAGATGTGAGGTGAGCAACCAAAAATACGTGCGGTTGCGAGCGAGCGTACCAGAGCGTTTCCTGAGATTGGACCCAAAGAGCTCCGGGTGTTCCAGAGGCAGTTGGACCATATCTAATATATATCTATATGCGTGTCAAAGTCGAATCAACAAGAAAGGAGAGGACATACGGAAAGTGCAGTGGATTCTAATCCTCCACAGCATACATGGGTGGTGAAGATACAATACAGATGCCATGTGGTGCAGTTTTGATAGGCTGCGAAGGAAGGGACTGTGTGTGTGAGAGCAGGACAGGATGATAACAAATGCGGGCAGAGACTCCCAGAGACTGAGCGAGGGTGCGGACAACAGTTCCACTGCGCAAGGCCAAGTCAAGCAACGAAGATGACGGAGAGGAGGGCGAGCGATGCTCTCGCGACAACGAAGAGGGAAATCACACAGAGAGTTGAACAAAAGTCGAGAAAGCGGTGTAGAAGAAAGGCAAGGTGGTGGTGCCAGTGTCGTCGGGAGGTGGTAACAGCGAACGCTGCGGGCGAGTTAGAGCAATGACGGCAGGGTTGAGTGAATGGCAAAGCAATGCAGACTAAAGGTGTTAGGCTAGTGAAGAAGCTTAAGGACAGGATCATACAACTTCTGGATAATGGCGACTACCTAAGCGATGTTGTGCGGGTGAGCGAAGGCGTGGGTGGAGGAGGAGAGTAAGAAAAGTGAAAAGAAGGCGATGGGGCAGGAGTCGAGAGGAGAGGAACGGTTCGTTTCATGTTGTGGTGATGGCGTCGTTGTTGATGTTGGCGAAGGCGATGGTGGTGGTTTCAGGGAAAGGAGGAAAAGAGGTAGGAAAGTGGGGGGATGCAGGGAGGCATGCCTTCATAGAGTACGCGGCACAACGAGAGCACCATTGCACCTTGGACAGGGACAAGGCTGGCATGGATCGGGCATATTTTCAAGTGGTTGATCAGATGATAAGAGGGACATGAGGTTCTCTGAAGTCGAGTCACATCACTTTCTCAGATTCGCACCGCAAGTCCTCGGGCTGCCGCCGCTCAACGCCGATAAGCCCATATTCGCTCAGTTTTTCTCGGTGCCAGTTTTCACTGGGGATCAACGCTGAACGCTGAACTTTCGAGATACTGGACTGATCCGCCATTTTTCATCTGCGGAGCTCGGCTGTCTCGGCACGGCGGACTTGTGTCTCAGAATGGCCCCACGGGTCCTCCAGCCATTCATGTTTCCCAAGTTCCAACGCCCTCTCCTTGACGAAGTCAACTGCAAAGCTTTGGGCGGTCGAAACGATGCTTCCGTCTTGCGAGTCCTTGATCCAACTCAGGGTCATCTTCACGTTGTATATCTGGTATTGTTGTTCTTCAAGTCTTGGGCCACACCTCTGTGTATTCAAATGCCTCTGAAACTCGTCCACACGAGTACCCCTCCATTTACAAGCTGAGTACGGGCAGAAGATCCAAGGCGGGAGATGAAACGACTGGAGGTGTCTGTCCAGTTCGATTTGTCGATGACACGTGTGCCCACATGCGGGGCAAAGTCGGGTTTGCAGCTTGAGGATAGAAATACGGAGAAATGTGCGTCAGAGTGTGCGTATCCCGTATCATTTTGTGGGAAAATCGCCTTACCTGATTCCGGCTTGGTCCGGAGGTGTTCCCAGGAGTACTGTTGATCTCATGTTGTGCCATGGATTCTGCTAGATTCAATTAGGAAATACCACCTTTCAGGTAGGATATTGGGCGTACATTCTGGCCGAATTTGGAGGGTGAAAAAAGAGAAAAGAGGCGTGTGGTTTGCGCTGAGAAGTTTGTCATTATATGGGAGAATGGTTACCATGACGCTATCCCGTTTCTTGCTGGGTGATCACAGGTACTACTGCCAGTGGAAACACGGCGGCCGCAATGCACCAATGGTGTTCAATATCCTGTCGCCTTGGCTTCAGGTCTTGGGAGAACCCAGCTGGTGCTTCGCAACTCTGGATTCAGCAGATCCGGCAAATCTCGATCTCGTTCGATCTTCCATGCTCACAGTTTCGGTGTCATTGCATTTGCGACACCGTGACAGTACTGACAGTACTGTCTCATCTCCACCTCCATTCGCCCAAGCTGCGGTCAAGGGCGGTCAACCTTCGGAATTTTTTTCCAATAGAGCATCCAGGACATTTCTGGTCTGTGCCTCTGGTTCGGATGTCAGCCTCCCCTTTGGGTTGTCCGACTCGGAGTCGGCTCGTTGCGTGTCATAGCCCGCTGCAGTGTCAAAATACATAATCCTTGCATTGCAGACTGCGGTTGGGGGTGTCATGGAACTTGATTTATACTAGAAGTGTTGTCACTTGTCATGCCGTTCTGGGACAGTCGCCTGGGGTTGACGTGGGAAGTGGCCGGGAGTCACTGGACGTTCCCAGTGCGAGCGTCGAATCGGGGTGCAAGACATCAAGCGTCCGCATGAGTCGGTGTTTTCGCAGGGTGCTATAGGTCGGTTGGCTGACATTTGGCCCTCTCTAACTGCAATCCATCACTGGTGGCTTGCCTCTTGGACGCCATCTTATGGACGTTCTTGTTTCGTGGCCTACCAAGTTCAAGTTCTCCAATGAGCCAGATGGCCATCTGCGCCATCACGCATCACGAGCTACCAGCTAGTTCAGTTTCGGGCTCCTACTATACTCCCTAGGGTGGAAAAAAAAATATGAATCGCAGACTATTGGTGCTGCAGCTTGAACTCGAATAGGATTGGCGACGAACGTACTTTGTTGGCACTACTATTCGATCACAGGGGGGAATCGGAATATGCCAGTGTCGCCTCTGTTTTGCTATCGATGTACAATATAACGCGGGAATACAGGGGGTGTAGGCATAGGGTATGTGTTCCCAATGTTTGAAGGGGAAAAGACTCCGAGAATGAGAGAAGAAGGGAAGAAAGGGAGGAGACAACAGACGAAATACTGAAAGCGCTTGGGGACTATGACAGTGCGTTGGCACAAATTAAAGCCCGAAGGCTCTCAAGCGTCCGTGCTGGGGATTCTGTTGGCCTCTTGACATGCGAGCTTCGAATCTATGCCATGATGGGGGATGGTTTCAGTCAAGCCTACTGTAGTAGAAGTATCCGCGAAGCAATTAACATGCGGTCGTGAGTGATCAGTGTCAAAGGTTATTAATGATTATTGTTGGGAATGCCGTCCCCAACAGGCCCAGGCTACTCCGCTATCATCCGAGTCGGACCCCATCTTTTCTTCCCGTTCTGGTGTTGTTACGTCCCCTGCTTTATACATTAGGTCCTGACGCAACGCTAGTTGTCGGGGCTTCGCTAGCCTAGCTTCACTCTCGGACTAGACAAGCAACATAATGATTAGTTCGGCTTCTACGACTCAGAAGGTTCGACACATTCTCGAAGACCAACCATCCCCATCTTCGTTCACCATACAGCCCGATAGCCCACCAGAACAGGACCCTTCAGTAGTCCCACATTGCTTTAATCGTACGTCTAGGAAATGTAATATGGCATCATGGCGACTACAGTAAGTCAGTAACCAGTCCATCCTTTCGAAGCGCATGTTCACGACCACACACCCTTTCTGTCACAAGAGTAGGGCCCTTCAAGTTCTTCCGCTAGAGACTGTTAGAGTGTAGTCCGGCGGCAACCTGATACAAGTATCAGTGAGCATACATCAGCGCGCACGCGTTAGTGCGCGGCCACGCAACTGTGGCGTCCCCGGACTGTAGCACTGCCTTACTGGAGGTCTGCACTAGCACATATATATTGAGCTGCGTAGCGTACATGAATACATCATCTAATTCCCTCATATCTACGTGTGCATATCCCCCATAATCCTAAAGAGACAGTACAATGGAAAGGCATGTCAACACTTCGAATGAAATATGGACGCCATCATCGTCATGGAAGCCAAGTCGAGCGCGAGCATGAACATCTATTGTTTCTTTTTTTCAAAAACAAATTGCAAAATTTTCTCACCAGAATCGGAAGAATCCACCCTCGATTCCGCGACTCTCATCACTTAACAAACCATGGCCTGCCGGAGTTCCTCTCACGTGTGATGGATCGAACTTGAATTGTGGCCTCAGAATGTGCGTGTTTTGGATATATGAAAGGGATCTGACGAGTCACGCATCAAACCGTTTCGCCAATTGGCCGAACTACAGTCTCGCTCCAGCTGCTGTTATTCAATAATTTGTACGTTAAATATACTGTGCTGCCTGCAACTCTTACGAATATATCGGGACAGTCTCTGCATATTCTGAGCGACTAAGCACGGTGACGGCGAGCTTGCGTCTCCGGAGAAAGGCCCCAGGGATCCTCCAACCACTCCTGCCTCCCCAGTTCCAACGCCCTCTCCTTGACCAGGTCAACCGCAACGTTCTGGGCTTTCGAAGTGTCGTCGCTAGATTTCGGGTTCTTGACCCAACTCAGGATCAGTTTCACGTCGTATATCTGATATTGCCGTTCCTCAGGTTTTGGGCCGCACTTCTGTGTGTCCAGGTGTTTTTCGAAATCGTCTATGCAGACTCCCCTCCACCTGCAACCCCGGGCCGAATGGGGACAGAAGATCGAACATGGGAGATGAGAGGATTGAAAGTGTCTCTCCACGTTTTGGTATTCGTCGAAAGGTTTCTCACATGCTGGGCAAGTTAGGCCTTGCTGCTATAAAGGTAGAGGTGGGTAAGGACATGTGTGAAGGTGTGCACAATGCGCATCATCTATGGGGAAATTCTTACTTGTCCAGTACCTCCAACCATACTGGCGGTTTCGTTTTGTTGCACGGGTATAAAAAGGAAGTGTCGAGAGTAATTTGATCGAGGTCGGGTACAAGGTAGGTCGTGGATGGGTATAGAGACGTTCGTCAGGGTGTGCAATGGGACTAAAAATGAGTGATTTTGGCGGGTTTTTATCCCCAGGAGTGTCCATTATTGGAATGGTGACGCTATCCCTGCGCCAAGCCGCGAAGGAGTTGCCCGGAGCCGTGCCCTAACATCTGACATGGTGAAACGAGAATGAGGGGGTGACGGGCGGAATCAGGTGCCTTCCGGATCAGGCAAAGTCACGGTGTTAATCCAAATAGGTTCGGAGATCTTGGTTTGAGCAACAAAAAAATTGGATGAGAAAGCCCAGTCCCAACATCGAGTTAACCACTTTATATATCCATAGCCTAGTAACAGAGGCTGTGAAACGGCAATGACAGACCAGTCGTACTCCCAAACTGTGTGCGGTGCCCCATCCCGCACAGACTATTCTCGCCGTTGGCCGCAAACCGGACCCCGAACTGATCGCTCGATACATGAGTGCCCCCGATGCCAGGGCCCTTGCCAGAAGGCTAGAACTAAAATGCCCGCATGGGTGTGCTGTTCTAGAACAAATGGTTTGAACCCAGACGTGATCAGAATTCGGTCCTAGCGAAAATGTACCCAGGGTCTTACGACACATCGTGTCGTACCCAATCAATAGCAGCATGCAGTTGATGTATCCGAGGTTTGGTGAGTTCGCTTTCCCAGGCTTCCAGCTAAGGCGCTTGCTGCCTCTTGCCAACATTGTACCAAGTCCTCATCGATCCGTCACCGTGACCAGATTTGAGTTGTCGTTTCATCTATATCGGCAAATTTCACCGGACAGCGAGGACCTGTGGCTCCCGCAAACAGCCAAATGGGGATCGACGTTACGCTCTGATCACTTTGATCAGTGTGATATCAAATGCGTATTGCGTTCTTTTTCTGCTGGGATGGGACGGGGGCTCCGCTAAGGTCATGGCCAGGTCATGTAATTCCCATTCTAATGCTAAGCAGACCAGGGCATCTTGTTTGTTGTCGGCAAAGATGATGATCCATTAAACTTTCTCTGTGGGCCATTACGTGGGGAGAATATCGCCGTATCACCAGTCAGTCAGGTTGTCAACTTAAGGTACAGGCGAATTAGCAAGAAATCTGCGTGAGAATTTGAATGACGGACTATCACGTCATGACATGTCCATGCGAGGGAGCTCCACCAACGGCGTCAATTGGATGGCCCGCGGGGATCATTGGCAAATGACCTCTACAGAGACATACACGGCACAGGGTGATGACGACCCGCATCACCTATCGCCCTTCTTAGATACATAGGATGACTGAGATCATCACTATTCACCTTTTGCTTCTGATTTGGCCCCAATTCGGGGGGGATAGCGCTGATACGGATAATTTAGCACGGGTGTGCGATGAGCGGTCAGAATCATCCCAAGTGCGTCCACTGTCCAGCGCCCAGGAGCGCTGCATGGCTTGCTGGTGAGAAAGGGCGCCAATTCGGCAAACGCTGAGAAAACTTGAAGCGTCAGCTATGAGAGAGGCGATCACCTACAAAATTAAGGCCCAAGTCGATGAATAGGGAGATGGGTCGTCACAACCATTTCATGTAGCTTTGTGCCTCGTAGATCATATCACAGGACGTGGCCCGTGGGGCGCGATGACAGTCATCTGTACTCGCTCGAACTTGGAGTCGGGAATCGGGGGTCGCGAACCTTGTCGCAAACAGGTAACGTTCAAGTTTGTTGATATTGGCTGACCCGGACCCGCCACTTCAAGTTCTCACTTATTATCGGAGATGAATTGGCTACTAAGTAGATACACAACCCCCATAATAAAGCGCTTTCAAAAAAATAGTTTGTTGATATTCCCGGAACGCCCGGCCCGGCCCAATCTAACTCGAAAAAGAAAATTGTGAAAATTGTCGGTTATGCTATTTTCCATTTTCCAATGATCGTTCAACGCTGACTGGGCGATTTCACCCTAATGTTGGCTGGCTGTCTTCTGGCGCCTCTCCAGTCACTTGTGTAAATTCCCAGACCTGGCACACGCCCCAATGCCGAATGTCTTCAGCGTAAAGACCGACGCTCCTGCACACCTCAAGTTCCTTGAGTTGACCAAAGCTTGCTTCATCCCTAGGAGCACTCGGATGTCCTTGGGTAGCATCCTGCTTTTGTTGTGCTACCTTGCCGCAACGGCCCACAAGAGACCACCTCTTTATACAAGTCAATACGACGTACGCCCAGGGAGCTAACTCCACAGCCTCTTGTCTGGCTGGCACTCCAAGCCCATCACTTACGGATGGTACGTTTGCAGTCCTCCGGAGTATGGTCATTTATTCTTGTTAAGTTGAGCACCAGCTCGAGTCTTCGTGGGTTACCTCCTTTCCTCACCTTCGACCCTTCGCCTCTAGGCCTTCAAGCTATCGACACAGGCTCCTCCCGTTAAAACATCATCATGCATCAATCCCGATCACTCGAGCTACGCCCTTTTATCTTCCGCATAATTGCTTGTCTCCTCGCTCACGCCTACCGCCGAGGACATCTCTGGCACACCCACCACGCTGCCTTCTGCGATACATGTTACGCCGTACTACTCGCAAGCAGTGCGGGCCACGCACGCCGTGCGCCGAGCTTCATCGGCCCCCGCATCGAAACTTGGAATGTTTTACACTTAAACGCACCATCATCTGGGAGGAGCCATGGCCGTCAAACCCCGCCTGATGGACGAGACCTACGGCGACATTTGTCTTGCTGAGCGGGGTGATAGACCCATTACCTGCCCGACGTGTGGCTCGCCCCCGATCCGACTGGCCAGATCCCTCTTGATGCTAAGACGTAGATCATGCCCCACTTACTTTTGATCCCCTCGCTTCCTGGTTGTAATGTAGGTTTGACGGATGCGACGTGCTGCTGTAAGATGACTGGCGTGTCTCATACTTCATATTCTATACCCCTAAGCACTGACTCTTACGTCTGCGTCTATCTTCAGAGCCTCGCGTAGCGTGTCCCAGGATTTCTCTTAGGACCAAACTTATTGCAGGCGCCACCTATCATAGTCAACGCGATTAACCATCATCCCCGATATGGTCTCGCTGCTTGTAGGATTTCCAATTCAAACATCCAATACAGAATGATGACCATATCGTTTACACAACCTCGGTACAGTGAATTTCGCTGTAAGTCACAGACGTGACCCAGGACGGAGACCCCACTTGGTCCTCTTGACGGCCACCAGGTCCCTCAACAAAACCTTCGCCCTATCCCCTAAAACGTCAAGCGTACACTTCATCACCATTCCTTGCAGCTTTTCGCTAGGGTCGATCCAATCGATGACTCTTTCGAAGATATCGCGCAGCTCCCGCCTTGCTTTGGGGGTGCTCTTCTGTTTGTTCACTTGCGCCTTAGGCCCTTCCTCTCGGTCTTCCTTCCACAGGTAACAAGCGGATGTCTGGAATGTCCAGGGGAAGTGAAATGACGATAAGTATCATCCTAAGGCAGATGGTCCCCATCCGGGGTAAACTTACCGTGTTGCTTTGGGATATACAATGAGGAGGTCTGAGTAGAGGGTGCACAGGGCGTGTCAGTTATGGGCACTCGTAGCCCGATGTGCGCGGTCCTACCTGAACCTGGAATGAGGCGGAGCTAGAGGAGTATGCAGCGATCAGGGAAGCCCCTTTATCTATGAATGCAGTTACTCACCGTAAGAGGTGGTAGTGTCGTTGTGCATAAGGCAAAAAATTCGAAGCGTAGAGTAGAGATTGGCAATTGGGGGATGAGGGGATGTTCTATGTGTGAGATGTAAGACGGTTCAATTTATGCAATTCGAAAATATGCGAGTCACATCACCGCGATTATGCGCTTTATCCGGCACAGTGCCTAGGTGTTGGGCTATCGGGCAGGTGAGAAAAACCATGATCGAGGACCAAATAGATGGTGTTTTATTTATCCGAGCCTGCCGAAGACCCTAGACATAATTAAATCAAAAAATCAGGAAGATAAAACCGGTGGGCCTCACTTGGAGTACGTTTTCCCTTTTTTGGAGAAATGCCCCAAATTGGAGCCACGCAGCAGAGCAGCAATTGATAAATCTGCAATACCATTTCGTAAGATGTTAGTGCGGTGACGCCTGTGAGACTCTGACACGGAGCCCAGTAACATACCGAGATAATGCTCCTTCCAGGGAAACGCGTAATTCATGACAGTCAGCTGTACGGAGAAGGGCTTCACGATTACCTTGTCCATACACCAATGGCGCCATACGAATCGTTATTACGGTGAGAGTCCTGTCGCCCTGCGCACATTTACGACATTGGTATGGTGCCCGTTCCCATAGTCTGGGTCGTCGTAATCATGGATAGAGAAGACAGCGGGTTTGCCGGTTGACGTGATAGACTGAGGTGCCAGTTTACTGGCAATAGTAGCGCTCGAATGCTACTCATGAAAATTTTCAGGCGACTGCAACTTTGAATATAGGAAGAAGTGAATAAAGCTGGAGAACGTTTTCAAGATGAGAGAAGGGTAAGGTCCGACGACATGACATGCCTTCACCTTTTTCTTAGCAGCTCTCAGTCACGGTGGGGAGCTGGACCACGAGCAGTGGAGCCGAATAGCGGCGGCTACTCGGAACTACCCGAAACTTCTCCAGCTCCGGCGGCCGCGTTAATGAGCGCCATCAGCGCTCCGCGCTCAGCCCTTGGCACTGGGCACCACAGTATCCTGGAACTCGTTTAACCCCTCTACAGTGCATGCCCGATGAATGTTCCGACTTACGGATGTGTATAGGATGACTTTTGGCAATTGTAGCGAGGTACCCTACACAATAATACCTAGAAAACTATGTGCATCTGAATATTTTGCGCGGCTCAAACTTCAAACTTCAGAATTCTCCTCAGTGATAAACTTCAACAGAACATTCTCACGTAATAACATCCATTCTCTCTTTATTTCGGCAGATTTATCACATGCTCTATGATTTGTTTGTAGGTGGCCCGAAGTACGCGGTATTGGTCGAAAACAAATACTGAGTTCTTCCATCAGCCAAATAGGCGAATTGATATGAGCCACGTGTCTACGTACCATAAACGGCCGCACCAAGGCGTTCTGGCCTTCCCACTATTGGCCAGTTATAATACTTTTTTTGTACGTCCTAGTGCAACTTAGCGTTGTTGTCTCGTTTCGCACTCTCCGCGAAGATAACTTTTGTAGTCCATATGGTCCTGTGACTTCGTGGTCGAAGGACAGAATAATCACCACCGTTGCCAGATTCGGCCTTCGTTCCTACTTGTATGCGGGAGAAGGATCATGGAGACGACGTTTCCTGTTGTCCCGAGCTATTCCCAAAGCGAGAAACTCACAACGTCTACTCACGTAAGGGGATTATTTCAAGGTAGGGTCCGGTCCTATGACTCCTATCCCAGCATTGTGCCCTTGAGGGTCTTGAGCGATGAATCAGGAACGAAGCGACGGTCTTACCTTATTCTCACATTGGAGTAGCTGAGCCATGTTGAGCTGAGCCACGTCTCGGAAATCGCACGGATCAACCCAGAGGTCTGGTTCGTTAAGACTCCTAGAGGGGAACCACGTTACATATATCTCTTATCGGTCAGGTTATGGTTTGTCGCGGCATTTGCTTTAGATCCGGCCTATCAGCACGATTTCCATATAGAGCCATGGTGGGGGTGCTGTTGGTCGCGTTGTATTGAGGGTTTTTTCGATAAGGAAACCTCGATTAAGCGGATATGGCAGGTAAGGAAGGAATTATCGGTTTTTCTAGTGAAAAAATGGCCGCGCGTGGAAGGCGTGGCTGACCCACCGAGCAGGGTGGGTAACCCACTGCAATGCGGCGCCATCACGGTGGCCTCGACACTGCTGGCAGTCGGCGATGAATTGTTGAGATATTTTCCGTATTGTTGTACAACGCGACGCGTTTGGCTGTGTGACAGATGGGAAGCACCGTGACAGAAGAAGCACGGAAGATTAAACTACCTAATAATGATCCGGGGACTGTCGGTTAGCTCAGAAGGCAATCATGTGCCAGATGGACTGTGGGAGACAGCCTGTTCAGTTGCTTGTGAGAACCGTCCCAGGCCACCGTGACTCTGGGGAGAACCCTTCCTAATATCACGATTCACGAAACGCAATCAATCGATCCCCTGTTCCATGTTCACAGTGTCGAGTCGACCGCATGGCGTAGGTGATAGGAAGAAACTGCGCAGTCCGCGAGCCTTCAGAATACACTCGTCCCTGCTGTGATCAACACCCAGTAGACTGCAGGGCGAACTCACATCCGTCCATCAACACATCGCAAAGGACCACGAGTAGCGCCAACATGACTGGGGGGAAGGGGGGCGAGGCGTGCTCGCCCTACGAAGGGGCCATGGGGCTCCGGGGTGAAGAGACCTTAACTTCTCATGTCCAACCACATTGTGTCCTTGAGATCACCCAGTTAGCGTTCATTCTCGTCTGTTCCTACAGGACCATCGTTGGATGGGATCTAGCATCCCAAGTGTGCTGCGTGCATGGAAGGAAGAGAAATCACATACCTTAGCTGAAAGCCTATCACATTCAGTTGTGACAACGGATGCTTGCTTCAGCAGTATCATGACTACAGCGGCGAGCAAATGAGATGGGCGATGAACGTTGAACGTTGAACCGTTGAAGTTGAACGTGACCACTGGTTTTTGGGGTGAGCCTGCGACTCGGTGTGAGGCCATGTGAGGCCTCGAAAACGGAGGTCACAAAAACGTGAACCATAATTTTTCCAAAACCCCGAGTTTAGCCCCATTTCCATCGACATGATAAACATCACATACCGCCACACGTTGATAGGCCAGGAAGGTTACCCTGGGAACAGGTGACGAAGTGTCAATCGAGTCGTTCAACCTGCATAGCATATTCACGGTGAAACAGGAGCTAGGAGTCAACGAACCGAACACCGCACACGTATTTACTGACTATTACAGTAGGTCTGGAAACAGAGAGAAAAAAAAAGGACAGCGGGGAAGGGGTGGTAGGTACGATGCGCGGATGCACACGAACACGGGGGCATTGCGTGGATAACTTGCTCGAGAAGCTCAATGATGGCACTTTCGGTCAGTCACTAGAACGCCCTTCTGCGGTAGCGATGTTGAACCTCCTCCTCCGTCAGCCCCAAAGATCTTTCCATTCCTCCTCAAAACCTAGCTCCTGGGCCCTTTCCGAAACAAAATCAAGGGCATATCTCGCTGCGGTCTCGACGGAAGTGCCGTTCTTGATCCAATCCAGGACGATCCTTGTTTCGTAGACGAGGCATGGCTCGACTTTGGGATCTGTGCCAGGGTGCAGTTCTAAATGCGTCTTGAAATCCTCCTTACGGTGCCCCCTCCACGGACAAGGCGAATGTGGACAGTGAAGCCAGCGGGGGAAATGAGCCGATAACATGTGGCGTTGTAATTCCTGTTGGCGCTTGCACGACTTCTTGCATTCGGAGCAAAGCACAGTGGAGGGCTTGGAGGTGGCTTTGGAGACGGGGGGTGTCTGTACAAGGGTGCGAAGAGTGTTGGATACCGGCTTACAATTTCTGAAGAGAATTAGCACGTTACCTGCAAGTGACCGTGATGTGATGAGTGATTAGAGGAGGCATCGCCAGCGTCGGGGTAGATGTTGTCCATAATTTCGGAAAGGCTGAGAATGACGAAGTTGATAGTAATTGCGGGGATGGGGATAGAAGAAAGCTGGGCTTCAACTTGGGGTGTCATCAACCCTGCGGACTAATTTATATTCAAAAGAAACCATCCGAGCGTGCCAATTTTCAGAGTCTCATGTCGCAACGGCTTCTAGAACTTTGCTACGAGGTTCAGATAGAAGCTAGCCTCGCCGCTGGGCGAAACGGGTAAGTCTCCATCTGAAAAGTGCAATGATCGGACAGCGCTGATATCGGCTATCAGAGGTGGAGACAGAATTTCAACTCACCTGTCTTTGGAAGGGCGCAAAGACATTTGGAGGGAAAAAGGCATGTTTGCCCACCGAGCTTGAACGCAACTTGGGCTGGCGCCAATGGTTTGGGTTTGAAGTGATAAACCATCCATCCCGGAGGCTCGTGCATCGAACTACGGATAGTCACACTGGTGCGCAGTTGCTAATTATTTACACCAGCACTACTGTCAGTATGGTGGTCCACCGAAGAAACCCAGTATTGTCGACTTCTGCGAAGAATGGGGTGTTCACCGTGTTCTTCACCACGATCGCTCGGAATGCCAGCGGTAGCCACGTGCCAGTGCCGAGCCCCGGTACATTGGGAAAACGCTTACTCGTAGTGCCGCACCCAGCCTTTGCTGTCATAAAGGGGGGCGGGGATTGTGTGTTGTGAATGTGAATGTGAATATGTGACTCGGCGAATGTTCGTTTTTTGAATTTCATCGCGGAGAAACTTCGGTCACGTGTATGTTGGCACTCGGATCGGACAGACTCGGAGGCCATCCGCGTTGCTTGCCGCATGTCGGCACATTTTAGGTAGCGATCCTACAGGCTGTGATCCCTCCCCAAAACAAATTCGTTTGGGTGTTCAAACGATTTGGATTCGCAGTCAGAGGTAAACATAAATTCATCATCACTAACATCCACACCCTTGAACAGCTGAAACTGAAAACGTATCTGCGACCAGTGGTGTTACCCCGTTTGCAACTTATCCGGAAACTCCATTGCCCTCCTAGCTGTAGTAGGTGGGCGCAAAAATGTGGAAACGGTTGGGAGTGCAAGTTTGCGTGACGCCAGAGCGGGTGCAATGTGCAAGTGCAACGTGGAAGCCATGCACCCTGCCGCCGTTGTTAGCCGTGTTAAGGGTTGATATGCGGCGTCCGCTCGCACACCTTATCGGGGTTACGAGAAGGGCTGGTTGCTTAGAAGGACCTGGGGTCGGATCATGTAACACGCGGTGTTGAGGGTTGGAAAAGTCTTTTCCTCCGGTGCAGTGGACAGGTAAAAGAGTTCAAAGAAGCTCCTTTGACAAACCTACCCTGCGATTTTATCAATGTGGCGACCCTGCAGAACGTATAACCCTGCTAGCCTGCTAGGGTCATTGTGTAACTTATAAGATGAGCTGGCCTGCCGGACTGGTGGAGGAATGGTCACGTGTATGCTCACACAATCACATGGACATAGTCATACCACGGTAGGCTATGCTGCATGTTTCGTCGCACGATCACGGCGGGCTTGTTCCTCTGAACAGTCCCAGGGATCCTCCAACCACTCCTGCCTCCCCAGCTCCAATGCCCTCTCCTTGACCAGGTCAACCGCAAAGTTCTGAGCGGTCAAGATGATGTTGCTGGATTGCGTGTTCTTGATCCAACTCAGGCCAACTTCACGTTGTATATCTGATATTGCTCGCCCTCGGGTTTCGGGCCGCACTTCTGTGTGTCCAAATGTTTGTCGAAATCGTCCATATGGTCCCCCCTCCATCCACGACCACAGAATATCCAACAGGGGAGATGAAACGACTGGAAGCGCCCCTCGACGTCTGAGGATCTGTTGTAAGTCTTCCTACATGCTGGGCAACTGTGGATTTTCTGCTCGGGTAGACGGGGGGGTTCATACCTGTGCCGACCCTTGTCCGGAAGAGTTCCCGGTAGTGCCGTACATACCATTTTGCGCCATGGGCCCTGTCGAGTGATATTAGGAACTATCATCTTTCGGGCAGGGTCATCATTGGCGTACGTCCTGATCGAATTTGGTGGGAGAAAAAAAGGAAAAGCGGCGAGAGCTTTCCGCCAAGTTTGTTACTATTTGAGGATATTTTTCTCTCAGCACGACGAGTCACGGTACAGTACTAGACGGCGGCCGCACTGTGCTCGGGTAAGGTCCTCGGCTTCAAGCTTTAAGAGAACCCAGCTGGTGCTTCGCGACCTTGATCCAGATTTAATCGACCGATCCAGCCGATCTCGATCTCATTCGATCTTCCATGTGTCTCTCACTCAGTTTTGTTACCCTTCTTTGGCATCTTTGCACGGCGTCATCTGCGATACTGCCCGTTCACCCCGAGCTGCGATCAACGGCAATTTACCACCCAATAGAATGTCCAGTACAGAGTTCTGGAATGTCGGTTTCAATCTCGGCCTCCTGCTCATGGCTGTCCGAGTCGGCTCGTTCAAGTTGCCTTGTAATCCGTTCGCAAGATCTATATTGCCGCATTCTTGCGTTGCATTTTTCAGACTGCGAGGTGGTACGCATTCTCTTGGAGCGGGTCATGAAATTCCAAGTTGTACTAATGTAAGGGTGGCACATGCGGCAGCCCCGGAAACGAACCCCGCGAACCGTACCACCAATCTCTGAGGCCGAGCCTGCTTCCTCACATCATCGCGCGTATTTGCACTAACGATCACGTGACGTCCCTCGCCCAACCCGACGCGTTTCGGCCTCCACTCGCGCTGCGCGCACGCCTCGCCTCCGACCCTTCGTCCTCCGCCTCCGTTGCCCCTGGATTGATATTTCTTCCCCTCATGTCCCCCCTCTCGTTGCGCCTCATTCCTTACAGCCGAAGACACACGGACCGCCCAAGCCCCGCCGGCCGACGTCAGAAGTACGCGCCGCCTCGAAAGCTCTCGTCACACACGACGTGCACTGCCCCTCGCAAGTCGGGTCCTTGTCCGGGACCATATTGTCGCTGAAAATGTATCTTACTGTATATGGGCTCAATCAACCCTCTGTCGTACATTCATTAATCTTCTTTTCATCTTAAACCTCCTGCTCTCTATGCCAGTGTTCCCTCTTTCACCTTAGTCTTCTGCCATCGAATGTTGCTGCACCCTCATCGAACCTGCGCCTGCCGTCTCTCTCTTGGATACAATTCACTAAGACTGCCTACATTCCGAACACCAATTTCTTCTGCCAATGTCGCCGCGCGGGTCTGTCGCCGGCATGACCGCCTACACTTTCTTTTTCTTTTTCTTCTCGTTCCCCTTCTATTCACTTTGCGCATGGCATACTTTTCCCTACTGCCTTAAACTCGCGTATAAATATCCCCCCGCCTGGCGTTGCCAAAGGCAGGCAATAGCGGTCCCACTTTCCCTCTCCTCTTCTTGTTTGTGTGCTATCGACTCTCGCCCGACCGATAGACGACAAACCGAGCCAACACGACGGGGTTCGTCTTTCTGTTTTGTGACTCGTGCGTTTCTTTTCCCTCGCTGTCTTCTTATCTTCGCAGATCGCGCCGTGTCTCGTTATCGCCTCAAGCATGCTCGCCAGCGGACTCGCAACTCCCGACGCGCTTTCCGCCTCGCCTCGTCGTGACCATTCAAGTCCCCTCGCGCGTTCTCGAATCTTCGGGATTGTGGCCTCGGTTCCCATTTTCTCGTCCTTCCTGATTCCGAACTCACAAACGTAGACCGACCGTCTACGTTACACTAACAATGCCGCTATGCCGTCCTGGGACGACCACCACGGGACCCCCAAGTTCTCGCGAGTCCTGGACGTCGCCAGCATCGAGGCGCAAGACATCATCAATTCATCTGCTAGATTGGTTGGTTAGTTGGTGTTCTCGCGGACCCGGGATGACCTCCGCCAGCTGGCTGGCATTTGGCCCTCTTTGACTGAAATTCAGCGCTGGTTGTCTGTCTCTAGGACAATGGCACCACACTGCGGACATTCTCGTTTCGTGATCCCATTCGGTCATAGATGGTACCTGAATCTGACAGTATCTTCGATATGTGATCGATACTATACGATATACAGTAGGCATATAGAAAGGATGAAGGCTAGCCCACTAGTAGAGTGTGTTCCCTGTAATTCGAGAAAAGGGTGAACAAAGGGGTTGGGAGGGAAGGAAGTACACAACAAACGAAATAATGAGAGCCCTTGGGGACTATGGTGGGTCAGTGAAGGCACTCGAGCGTCTGTGTTTTGGATCCTTGTGGTCTCATGAACGTACGCCGAGCTTTAAATCTTCAATCTATGGGGGATGGTTTCAGGCAAGTGCTAGTGTAGTAGGAGTACCCGCAAAACCTGTTGCAGCGGTTGTGAGCGGTCAGGGGGATTTTAGCCAATTCCCCCAAACAAACCGGACCAGGTTACAGTACTTCGCCGTCGTCCGAGTCATCCTTCCTTCCCATTCTGGTGTTGTTACGTCTTCCGCCTCCCACCCCCGATCCTGATGAAAGGCTGGATTTTCTCGGAGCTTCACCGACTTCACTCTCGGAATGACTATGACAAGAGGCGTTATGGATCCAGAGTTCCAGACTACATTGTCTCTAAGGTCAGTCATTCACACCTTAGTTCACCCAGAGACCTGGCCTGAGTACCATTCCAAGTCGCCGCCAGTCACACCTTGCTTTTGTCGTCAAGGTGCCAGTGAGTCAGTGGGACTGGCGGTGACAGATGTCATGGAAACTAGAGAAACAAGCTTGAATCCATTTATTCAAACCGCGTGTTTCAAGGATGCTTGCGATAACATAGCACGCCCCATTTCTGTCACAAGAGCAGGGGATTTCTAGCGCTAGAAACGGTACAATGCAAGTGCGTGTCAACTTTTAAACGTTGAACGTCGAACAATTCATGATAAAAGTTACACGGTGGTACGAGAACAAGTTGTCTTAAAAGAGGAAATCTCCCCGCCACACCCGGAAAACCCCTCTAAAGGGTGCCAATTCACTTGCTTTCTCGATGTAAATCGAACTCGAATGGTGGCCTTCGAATATACAGCATCGAGAGGAGTCAGATGGGTCACGCGTGTAAAGGGTTGGCCACTGGCCAAGCTGCAGCCCAGCTGCTCATATTATCCAGTAATTGTGCATTAAATACAACCGTGCTACCTGTAAATTTCATCGACATCTCGAGACAGTCTCTTCATGTCCTAAGCGACTCTCACGCTGCACGGAGACGACGGGCTTGGATCTCCGGCGAAAGGCCCCAAGGATCCTCAAACCATTCCTGCCTGTCCAACAGTATGGCCATCTCCTTGACGAGATCAATCGCAAGGTTTTGAGCGTTCGAAACGACGTTGCCGCCTTGGGAGTTCCTAATCCCGCTTGCGACCATCTTTGCATTGTATATTTGACATTGCTGCACCTCGGGCTTGGGACCGCACTTCTGTGTCTCTAGATGTCTCTCCAAATCGTCCATTCGGGAGCCCCGCCACTTGCAACTCCCGTAGGGACAGTAGATCGAACACGGGAGGTGAAACGATTGAAAGTGTCTCTCAAGTTCTTGGGTCCTGGTGTAGCCCCTCGCGCATCCCGGACAAATGTGGGTTTTCTGCTTGGAGGTAGAGACAGTAGAACGTGTGTTAAGGCGCGCACAATATGCATCATTTCCGAGAGTTTTCTTACCTGTGTCGAGCTCGGTCCAGAGTCAGAGTTTCCGTTTTGTTCTGCAGACATGGAATGGGGGTGTCGTGGGTGATTTAATTGAGGTCAGGTGTAAGGTAGAAGATCGTGGTTGGGAAGAGATGTTGGTCAGGGTTTCAGTTGGGATAGAAAGTGAAAATCTGTTAGCGGATTTATATCCTCATTACGACACTGGAAAAGTACCATTGCCCTGCGCCAAACCACGAAGAAGTTTCCCGGCACCGTGCCCTAGTGTGTGACGTGAGGAAACGAGAATGAGCGAGTGATGGGTGGGGTGGTCGTATGGGTCCCAAAATTCCCTGATCGGGAAATGTGGAGGTGGGCCATCGGGCGCCTGGGTAGTTTCGCAGGTCTTAGAGGAAGCGGCGAAAAAAGTTGGATAGAAAGTCCAGTCTCGATCATCGAGCTAGCCACTCTATATATACACAACAGAGGCGGTGCAATTACTGCAACAGGGTGCAGTTGTACTCGCAAGCTGTGTCAGTACGGCGGTCCGTTCTGCACTGACTACAGTACTCTCGCCGCCGGGCGCAATCTTGGCACCGTTTGACATCTCGTTGTTGCCATGGGTGTTCCTGGTTCCAGGGCCTTGGATAAAATGTCAGTGCCAACGAACACGTGTGGTGTGCAAGTTCTGAAAACATATCGCTTGGACCTGCCCCTGGTCAGAACTCGGGATGTGACCGTGGCAATAAAGGACTCAGAGCCTTACGAAACATCTCGTGCCCAATCAATCGCGCAATATAATTGTTAAATCGGAGGTTTGGCGAGTTCACTTTCCCGGACTTCCAGCTGAGGGCGCTTGGTGCCTTTGCCAGCGTTGTACCAAGTCCTCTCACCGAATTTGAGTTTGTGTTTCACTTCTCCATATCGGCAACGTTCATCGGACATGGGGACCTGTGCCTCGGCTAAATGGGGTTCGCCGTTACGCGCGTTACGCCTCTAATCGCCTTGGCCAGGGTAGTACCAATGAGTGTCGCGTTCCTTTTCTTCGGCGGTGGTGAGGGGTTCCGCCAAGGCCATAGCCAGGTCAAGTAACCCCGTTCTCAGCTAAGCCGAGCAGAGTGCCTTCCTGTATCTCGTCAAAAAAGAGGACAATCCATTAGGCTTTCCCTGTGAGCCATTACGTGGAGATATTGTCATCGTACCACTACTCCTGTCAAGCTGTAAACCTAGGTACACGTTAATTTGCAAGCATCTACTCAGGGGCCCTAGTTGGGCGCACTGTCCACATGGGAGGTGATGCAATCGCATTATGACGTGTCAATGCATGTGGAACCCCAACTACGTATGGTCTGCGGGGTCCAAATGACGAGCATATACAGGGAAACAGTAGGGAAGCCTGCACGACGCACGTGGCATACTTTTTTTTTTCAGTGAACATGGACGCACAGATCAGGCAGGCCCTTTAATTTACCATACAAGCATGAATAAGGTTGTGTAGGTCGAATGCAGACAACGAACAACACGAAAACTCACCAATCTACCATGCATTAAACACGACATCTGCGACTGCATTACCCACATACTAACTGCAGCCGAGAAACAAATTCGAAAATATCAGCAATGGTGCTGTCGTGCCCTGAACCTCTTTCAGTACAATTGCTAGGGGGCAGCAGTAAGGACGCAGACCAGGTTAATATATGGGATACATTTGAAACTGCTGCTTTGCGACATGGTCATTACCTTCCATGTCGCAATTTCGGCTCGTATCCGTGGTTTATGTTTGTGACGCACTCACTGTCAGACATGCAGCAGTCACATGCCACGCGGTGACGACCTGCATCATCGATCCACCCCTTCAGCAGCACGTAGGACGACTGAGACTGTCACGATATACCCTCTGCTTTAACTAGCCGCCGACTCAAAGGGTATGGCGCTAGATGTATAATGTTAGCATGTGGGCGAGATGTGATGTCGGAATCGCTCCAAGTGCGCCCATTCTCGCGCGGCCAGGGGCGTTGCATGCGTGTTGGTGACGTTACTTGGCGTGTTAGTGCGCTGTCGAAAATGAGCGCCAATGAGGGAAGACTGGGGCAAACTCGAAACGGCAGCAGTGAGAGGATCACTGCAAAAGTCAACGCTCCGGGCCGATGGATGGGGGCAGTTTTGGTATCGATTGCGTGTATGCCGTGGGCCCGAAAGGGGACGAGGTCACGTGCGCTTGCTGTTCAACCGGAGAGTCGGCCCGCGGCCCGATTTTGAGGCCGTTTATATGAAAATCGAAATCGTCAATTTTGTGCAATATTCAATGACCACTGGCCGCTTTTACCCGAATGTTGGCATGTACGACGGCTACGAGTGGTTATCATTTGCCGCCTCTCTGGTCACCACGATAAGGGTGATGTTGGGATTCCCCGTACGGAACTTCCCCTCTCCAGCCACAGGCCGCCGGGCCCAAAGCAGTACTCCATTCAATCACACATGCCAATGAAAGACCAATCCCCAGCGAGGATGCCATCACTGATTGGAAAGTGTGCTTAACTCTTCCCACATCTCTCCTCAGGCCGTATCAATTGCTGTTACTGGCAGCCAGCGGAGAAGCACCCTGTTATCTAGGGGAAAGGGACAGAAGCAACACGCCACTGTCACTCATCCGTTCCCGTGGCCAGTCACGCTTGCATGGGCTCATTTAAATCCCGCTCTAGCCCTCCGCAGTCAACTATATGGTCATCCGTAGCTGTCGTGAACAAAAAATGTCTCCGTTATCCAAGAAAATGAGTTTTATTTACTGCCGCCTTAGAATGATTCTTGCAATTATGGGGCATTACAACTATGGATTTGATTCCAGGGAAACCTAAGACCGTCCTATGTGGTGGTCAAATTCCCAGACGACATAACATGCGTCTCCCATTCCAGACTCGTGTGCGTGTCGATTACCTCAACATCCTTGGCGTAAAGACCCAAGCCCCTGCAATTCTCAAGTCCGGAGCCCCTCAAAGTTGATCAAGGCTGCCCCCACCACTGGAGGTATCCGAACCCAAATGACGCTCCTAGGTTGTATCTACCATCGCTGTGCCATGCTACCACATGAGACCGCTTCTGTACGGAACGTACCCTAGACGCACAATGTCCGCAGCCTCCTGTCCGACTGTTCAAGCACCACTGGCGGACGATGTGTGTCCGATCCTCCGAAGGTATGGGCATGTCATTCTAATTCGAATTGAGTATCAGCTCGAATCCCCGTGAGTTTGCCCCTTTACTCATCTTCGAACCCTCAGCATTGGGCCTTTAATCTGTCGATACCGGCTCCTCCCCAGAAAATAACAATCCCCCAGCTACGCCATTTAATTTGCCTCATGAATGGCTCCTTGCCTCGCTCACCCCTACCGCTGAAGACGACTCCAGCGCACGCACCGTGCTACCAGTCGCACCCCCGTTACGCCGTACTACTCGCATCCGACGCAGTTTCCGCACGGCGCGCCCAGAGCCTCATCAACCCCAGACTGGAACCCCGCAAGGTTCCATACCCAACTTGCACACCATCCTCCGGGGGCAACCGTCTGGTCACATCCTGTCTAATGGACAGGTCCCACAATGTTATCCGTCTCGCTGAGGGAGGCGGTAGATTTCGCTCGAAGTTAGGATTCGATGCGTCCCACTTCCGTTTGATCCCTTAGCGCTGACTGGCAGAACCGATAGCGGTTGCTTGGAACCACCCGAAACTTCCCAGGAGCCGCCTTGATGGGTTGTAGCGAAGCGCAAATGCTGTAACCTGGTTCAATTGTTGTTAGGACGGTTTATTGATCATTCCTTTTTCCGTGACAGTGCGCACTCAATGAATGTTTTGGTTTATGGACGGACAGATGGACTATCGGATAACTTTTGGTATTAGTACAATGCCCTGGTGGCTACTCTCATCTGAGTATCATGCACTGCTCTTCCTACTCTTTGAGTTCAGCAGTATACCTCAATATGACCTGAAGTCGTGCGGCCCAACTTGAATTATATTTATTCTCTCTTCATTTCTGTAGATTTATCGCATGATCTACGGTCTGTATGTAATAATAATGTACATGCCCTACTTGTAATGGTTGCTGTAACATGTAGTACTAGCCTCACCTCGTGCCAATATCAGAGGAACTTATGCATGTCGCCTTGGCCCTTGCGTGTCATCTCGGAAACCGCATGAATCAAATCCGCGGTTAAGACTTTTAGGAGGGAATCGCCTTACATACATCTCTTATCAGAGGTGCAGGTTGTGATCTATTCGCGTTAGATCCGGCATATGGCCCCATTTTCCATTAGAACCACACTGATGGTGCTGTTCGTCGCGTTGTATTGAGGGTTATTTCCACGAGGAAGCCCAGATTGAGGGTCATTGAACAGATATGGAAAGTAAAGAAGGATCCATCGTTTTTTCCAACGACAAAGTGGCCGCGCGTACAAAGCGTGTCCGACTCTACCGAACGGAGGGAATCCTCGACTGCGTGGCGTAGGTGGTGGGAAAAAACAACGCCGTCCGCGAGGGGTAAAGTACGCTTTTCCCAGAGATAATGATAGCCAGTAGACCTAGAGGGCGAACTCATATCAGTCCATAGATGCATCGCAAAAAGATTGGTATCGCCAATATGACGAAGGCATTCTTGCCTCTGCGATCGGGAGCCAGTGGGTGCCAATGCGGACCTCTGGGCGGATAGGGAGACCTTGGGTTGGATTCTTATGTCCCGATCCCTGGCCAACTGGCGCACTAGCATGGAAGAAAGCAAGACAGCCAACGTACCTCAGCTGGACGCCTATCATGTTGGACGATGAATGCTCGCTTTTGCAGCGTGACATTTTTTGTAGTGAGCGCGTGAGACAAAGGACGAACCAGACCATCAACGAACCGTGATCCGAGTCGCTAGGTTTTAGTCACCGCACCTGCGCTCAGGACTGAACGTCAACCGCCAATATCCCAAACTCCGAATCTGACTCTGCGGTCCACTGGGGGAACGCAAGCACCGACAACACTTCAGCCCATCGTAAAGATAAATTGTTATATCTGCCGTGACGCTAATAGGCCGGGAAAAAGACCAAGAAGGCCATGGTCGATGAAGTTGTGAAACTTGCACAGCAAGCTCACAACGAGATAGATTGCGCGCCCCAGCTACGATTCGGGGTCAACCAACCGAGCCCGTATGTGATATCTACTACGGTACGTCGGCGAACAGAAAACAAGAGGAGGGAGGGGAGAGGGATTGAAGGAGGTCATGGGTACAAGGAGGGATGCAAACAGATATGAAGCATTGTGTGAATAGATTGCTCGTGGGGGTACTCTTGGTCCGTCACTGGCACGGGCTCTTGCTGGCCGCGGTGATACTGAACACTCCCCCCCCCCCCCCCCCCCCCCCCCCCCCCCAAACACCAAAAAACCCAAAACCACAAAAAACCCCCCCCAACCACAC
>Ga0307512_10000744_pt1 | contig 48257 bp, 70 predicted proteins | sample 14_EM_MG_FD_200267 | JGI IMG/M metagenome (GOLD analysis project Ga0307512, IMG submission 200267) | Populus trichocarpa ectomycorrhiza microbial communities from riparian zone in the Pacific Northwest, United States - 14_EM | ecosystem: Host-associated > Plants > Roots > Unclassified | place... | reverse complement strand
GAGGAGCATTGCAATGTTCGCCAGACTGAGACCGGGCCTCTCATTCTCACTCTCCGAAGCTCGGAGGACTCGAGCTGATACTTAGTACCATCACCACCCACCGGTCATGATCCAGCAGGGAGGAAATTACAGAAATGTGATCCGCGCGAGGACCATGTCGAGTCCAGGCTCCCACCCGACTTTACTACCGTCCGAAATGCTTCCGAATCCGTTCCCCACGAGGAGCATTGCAATGTTCGCCAGACTGAGACCGGGCCCCCTCTCATTCTCACTCTCCGAGGCTCGGAGGACTCGAGCTGATACTTAGTACCATCACCACCCACCAGTCATGATCCAGCAGGGAGGAAATTACAGAAATGTGATCCGCGCGAGGACCATGTCGAGTCCAGGCTCTCACCCGACTTTACTACCGTCCGAAATGCTCCCGAATCCGTTCCCCACGAGGAGCATTGCAATATTCACTCGGCAGAACCTCAGACAGGACGATTCACGTATGTGCACCATTATGCCACGATATACCTTAGGCCCTCGATGCCACCGTAATGTGCAACCGTATTGTTATGTACTATTTTCTCAGCCCTCTGGATGGCCAAGCTCTGACTAATAATTGTTCATATCACCGGGACCCCACGAGCAACCATTGGCTGGCCACTGTGATGAATCCAAGGTTGAAGGAGCTCCCTAATTTACTCTTTCTATGGGTCTGCAGGACTCTGGAATACTTTTTTCCTCTCCGTTCAGTGCTCGAGGCTCGATTCAGGGTCGATACACGCTTCATCATTTCGAGTACATGTTGAACCCCCAGTTCCTCTTCAATCCAATCACGAAAATCGACACGGACATGCAGCTTTATCGATCTTCCTTTCTTAGTTCTGCGTTGTGGTGTCGACACCCTTGTGTCTCCAAGGGTGAGTTATTCCGTTGGAAAGTCCGTGCCAGTTTATTAATAATACTGGAAAGTGTGGCCAAGATGTAGTTATTCCCCACGAGGTCGAATCTCTGGACTCAGATTTGAGGATAGTGGTTCTTACCGCAATATAACCTTTTTCTCAAAGCGCCACAGCGGCCAGGGCCATGATATTCCATCAGGTCCGGTAGTACGAGAGCAGTGAGATATGGTAAGGTTCACTGCGGTGGGGGCTCAACGCCATCAACTGCATAATACCAGCAGGTCCTAAGGCGGATCTTCTGGAATCAACCACCGAAGACTACTAATGGGGTTTTCTCTTCGCCCTTCCTTAGCACGCTCTTCTGCCATTGTCGGAACACACTCGTCTGGCATATAAAGCCTATCTCTTCTCACTAGCGACGTTGTCTCTGATCGGACTCCTTTCTATACGTAACAATCACGTTGATGAACCACTGCGAGTGCGATGGCTGTCATCGAATTCTTCTTTGCTGTCTCTTTCGCCGCTCTCGCTCTCGATATACTTGCAGCTCAGCCCCATCAGATAGACAATATTGGGATGAGCTGCTTAGATTCACGCCCATTTGGCAACGAGCTTGATCAAACCAAAGTAGACTTCAGCCAAGTTCCTACCTGGTCTGCTTGCCGAACTCTAAACCCAATGTGACTGCCCATGTGAATGCGGTTACCAGCTGGGAATTAACGAGGTGTCACTCATCCTCAGGATAGCGCCAGCCAGTTGCAACGAAGTTGTGTAATTTTCATCGATTTTCTGGTTTCCGGAATCCTAAAAAGCCGAAAACCTACCAGAGCCCCACAGTGTTTGTTGTCAAAGATTTAGCTTTGTCCCCGGTTGGGTAAGGCGCTTCAGCCGAAAGACGTGAATGTCATTTCTGCCGGCTTCCTGACGATTATGGATGTTATTAATATCTCTGCTCTAGGAGCTTAAGGAAACGTGGGAATGCTTGCGGCTTGAAACCATCACCCGTAGCACAGCACAGACCAGACCATCACGCGAGGCGGACTCTTAGAGGGGATAAGCAACCGCAGTAATTTCGCATCTTGTATTCGTCCCTTTGGCAACACCCAGGCTATGAATTCCCTAGTAGGCTGCAAATTCGTGATACCGTTTCTCTACGGGGTATCACCAGAAGTCTTTAATTTCAGTTACTGTAAGTTGTCGCGCAGGAAATAAAAATCCTGAATGAATCAGAATGACCAAGTTTGAGCGCTGCGAGCGGAGAAACGAGCTAAAAATGCAAAACAATATTGGAGATGACACCAGTCCTGAGACAGTTTTGTGGTGAGTTCACATGGGGAGGCGAAGAGCAGCATGAAGGCTACATAGTAGGTCAAACGCACAACGGTGCTCCAACGAAGTTCAACATATATAATACGCTGTACTATTTCTGAGGGCAGTAAAGATATCTCAAAGACAAATTCTGAGTCATCAAGGTGCTCCTCATTTGCGCAAGCCGGGTGAGCTCGATCTCGTTCGATCCTTCGTTCTGACAAGTCTAGCATGAGGCATGGCCAGTCGTGCAAGTCTGTGCAGGTCCGCTCCTCTCAGGTGCGGTGAATATGCAGTTACTCACGATGTCACTCCAGATTCGAATTTGAATAATGATACGTATTTCCGAAATTGTATCAATACCGATATGTTTCCGTGCGAAGCGGCCAGGACATTCCACGGCGATCGGTCGTTTCAGGAATGCAGTAGAGTGATAAGAGAAGGTCTACTGCGATGAGGGCTCAGCATCACTAAGCCTCAATGAGTAAGTAAGGTGTAATGCGGGGGTTCAGTGACACCGACAGACTAGGCCCCAAGGAGGCTCTTTGTGGAATCACCCACGAAGACCACCAATGGGGTTTTCTCTGCGATCTTCCTGGCCATGCTCTTCAGCTATTATTAAGACGGTTGTCGACGTATAAGAGAGGGGCCTCTCACATGGTTTTTTCTCCCCACCGTCGTCTTCTTTGACACACTCTGCACATCACAACCACTCTCGAGCCACTGTGAACACAATGATGTTCATCAGATCCCTCTTTCTCATCTCTTTCGCCATTGTCGCCATCGCTGCTCCATCGGCTCAACCTCGTGAGGAGAATGGTGCGTCCTGCTTGAATCAACACCCGTTGATATGGGTTTAATCAATCACAACCCAAACGTAGGTCTCATTGACCGTGACACTGCCGAAATAGAAGGCGTTGGACTTTCTCCTGGCTGGCGCTAGAAACCAATGCCTGTTGCACTGAAACTGGGATGGTACCCAAGGCGGAGTCTGTGAGGGGAGAAGTTTGTATAAACCATGGAAAACAATTAACTATGTAAAGTCTGATGCTCACATCTATGGAGTAACGTGCGCGCACCGAACAGTGAAGTGCGAGAAAATCTGACGACAATGGGGACAAACACGGACTCAGACATAAAGTCCGCGGGAGAGCTGTGACCTGAGTGCAAGGCATGAACAGAGATGTGTAGATTGTCCCATGGCTACTTCAGTGAGGGATGAGCCGAGCTTCATACAAACGGGTCATTGGGACCTTTTGAACAACAAGGCTATATGAGGTAGAGATGATATCGTCGACTATATGTCCTCATGAGGCACAGCCATATTCGACGACTGGGCTTGCGTGAAGGCATTGGGATGTGTGTTAAACAACGTGAGAGGGCACTCATCCGCGTGGCAAGAATTCCGTCAAGGAAACCAGGTTATCGCACAAAGCGGCATGGAAAAACAGTCATAGGCAGGTTGAAAAGCAAGCTCATCTGGATTTCAGATCCCAGCACCCGTTACAAGTCTGATGAGGGAACCTTTACTTCAATGCCAAACACGCCAACAAAAGGTTTCAAGGTTCCCGCGCCGGCGGGTGGCAAGGTCGTGCGCGATTCGGATTTGAAATGTCGTTATACTTTCAAGGGGTCGTGTCGCGCCTCCCCCAGGCTGGGACGAGTTCAGCTCCAAGTTTGAACGCTAGGTTATTGAGGTGCCATGGTGGTGCCACGTCGGTGTGCAAGAGCCGAGACAAAACATTTGTCACCCGCGGCCGGCCCAGAAGATCGTTGGGAAGAGCGTTAAGAGCGGGGGCGCCATTAGGTTGGCACAATTAAGAGTTACCATAGCAGCAGGCTTGCAAGACATACTGTAGAATGGCTGACCTCTTCATTCGAACAATGCAGATTTCGGCTATTGTTTATTGAGTGACGAACCCCTAAAGTCATCACATGCCTGCGACGACGGCGCCTATAGGTGTAGGAATGACTTCAAACCTTTGAAAAGAGATGTAGAGTAAGCCGGACGTCCTTCTTCATCAGAATGAAGTCACGTTCAAGTCAATCACTTTTGCGAGTCGCTTCTAAAGTAAAGGACAGTCCCCAACCATGCCGCATTGCAGTAGAACCAAAAGAAGGCCGATTTTCCCACACTTGAAAAGGGTCCGTTCAAACTCCGTTGAGTTGCATTGCTCTGTGGGCAAAGTGGCAAGCCTGAGTAAAGGGGATAAATTTATGAAGTCCAATTAGTACAGTAAGGGATACGCAAACGTCAAGCAGGCAGGTTGACGCTACTGACACGACACAAACAAACGCCAGTTTTCTCGCACGAGTCGGGTTTTCACCTGACAGGCAATATGCGTGCATTACATTATTTACATACAATGGACAGCTGTCCCTCGGTACCAAACCATCAGTGATGAAAAGACGGTACGAGTCTACTACACCACCTCGCACTGCACCGCAAAAGTACAACCACTGTACGGTAGAGTATCAAACATTTACACGACCCACGTATCCGAGGTTCTTACCGTAACTCACAGACAGGAAATACTCAGGTTCACATATCTAAAAGAAAAACCATCATCAATCTAACTCGAATGTCCCATTGTCCACCATCAAAAGGGGGAATAAACGAGTCTAGCTACTACCAGATTGTGTCACAAAATCCGTACATATTTTTCCGTGGCTTATTTCGTGTTTTACTCCGCCCCGCCAAACTGATCTCCACGGACGGACGGGCGGACGGACATGTGCAGGTCCGAGTCGCGTGGTCGCGCACGTGTGTTCGGAACTCAGGAGCAGGAGCAGCTAACATAGCATTAACTGTACTGTATACGTTGCACGGCACAGCGAGGTTACGGAATCAAAAAAAGGACCTCCAGGCGCAAAATGATTTGCTAATTCTGTAACAGCTCATGATGCGGGCGGATAGTGGTACAGTATGTGCATTTTTGTATTATACATGGAGCCTGCCCATGAGGCACGGCTAGCGCTGTTATGCGAGCGAGGAACAAGGGAAGCTCTTGTACTACATCAGGCTAGTGAGAAGACATTCGGAAATGGGGCTCCCAGGGCAACTCAGAGGGTGTTTTTCGCCACGTACTCCGCAGCAAGGACCCTCCGAATGCAATCCCGCGCGAGTTGGCATTGAGGAATAGTGTCATATCTGCAAAATATTATCTGACGGCCTGCAGGAAAAGGGGACGGGCTGTGCCGTGGCGCCGCGTGGACAGTGAGACTGCAGCGAGACGACGAGTTAGCTCGATGACGTTGACAAAAACGTATTGAATCCGCAGGACGGACATGTTTCGATTCTATCGCCAGGTTCGACGCGTTTCGCTAGCGTTTCCCAACAATGTGCAAGCGTTATTCAGCTTTTAAATACGTACATGTTGGATCCTTCTGGTGTGTTTTACGGAACCCATGTTGACGGAAGATGATATCATCGCGTAACTTTGCTCAGCGCCAAACGGATGAATAAGGTCAGAGTGACGCCACCCGCAGGCAGAACACGAGGCCAGTCTCGCTCCTATTGGTGGTCTGACTATACGTTTGATCCTTCGATTCGATTTCGTTGTCTGCACGACTTATCAGAAATTGCCTGATTTGGGTAGATGACGGGCGGTTGTGCGTTTAGGGCGCGATCTTTAAGCCGAGTTGCGGCACACGATCGTGGGGGAGGAATTTCGACTCGGGGTAAAAGAAGCAAGTTGTACCAGAATCGTGTGGCGGGGGCGTAGCGCGTAAGGTCTTCTGGATGATGATGAATGATGAGATAGCCTCGGTTTTCATAGCTGTCGTCTCTACGGACCAGAAAATGACCAAAGGGACCTCGACCGGTTCCGCAGGGTCTCTGGAAGAGGGGGCTGAGTGAGTTGGTTTGCCGCCTTGGCTTGGGTTGGAAAGAGGCAGGAATTTCATTGATCGAAGATCGACCATCATTTTCGTTTGGTGGATCGTCTGTGACGACATAAACTCCGCAGTGGGGCATGCGTTTCTCAAACCGAGTGCCCCCGTAACGTGTTTTGTAAACGTTGGACGTATTTTTATGGGTGGATGGATTACGTCTGTTGTTCGTGAAGACAGAGGAAAGAATATATGATGAGAGAGGATAGATAGGCGGGTGGAAATCTCATCACATCTATGACGTCTCGTGGCTCCACATGCAATATATCGCACAACACTGGCTCAAATAACTCCCTCAACTCCAACTCCACTCTCAGCCCCTATTCCCTCTACCCTTTACCATGTCCTTTGTCAAACTCAGCATCTTCGGTACTTCCTTCGAGGTCCTCATCCATCTTCCCCCTTGTCCTTTCCTTCGTCTCTCTCACTCCCCGATCCACAGGTCACCACCAGATATGTCGACCTACAACCAGTTGGAATGGGTGCGTCCAACTTCTCATCCTTTCGTCCCGCACGGTCCTTTAATGAGTACTTTTAAAGGTGCATTTGGCCTCGTATGGTGCGTCTCACGTCGTCAACGTCCTCCTCCCTCACCACCCACCCACATGTGTCTCATTTAGTTCGGCAAAAGACCAACTCACAGGCGCATCCGTCGCCATCAAGAAGATCATGAAACCCTTCAGCACGCCTGTCCTCTCCAAGCGCACCTACCGCGAGCTCAAACTTCTCAAGCATATCCAACATGAAAACGTTGGTACCTCATTTCCTTCTTTTGCACCTTGCCAATTCCCTCGTTTCCCAGATTATCAGCCTCAGCGACGTTTTCATCTCACCTTTGGAGGATATGTGTGTATTTCGTCCCCGCCATCTCTCCTCTCTGTCCTCACCGCCTTCCTTGGCAGCTATTTCGTGACTGAGCTGCTCGGCACTGACCTTCATCGTCTCCTTACCTCTCGGCCGTTGGAGAAGCAGTTTATTCAGTACTTTTTGTACCAAATCCTGGTAAGCCTTAATCTCTCCGTCGATTCCAGCCTCATCTTTATCTCTGCCGCTCAGCGTGGGCTCAAATACGTGCATTCGGCTGGCGTCGTCCACCGCGATCTTGTAAGCGCTGACAATTGGTTCGGTCAGCTCTCTTCTCATGTTTCGTACCATAGAAACCGAGCAATATTCTCGTAAACGAGAATTGCGATCTCAAGGTGCGGAGCTGGTCCCCGTTCTGCCTTTCGCTGGCTGACAGTGCAACAACTCAGATATGCGATTTTGGTCTCGCCCGAATACAGGATCCGCAGATGACCGGCTACGTGTCTACGCGATATTATCGGGCACCCGAGATCATGCTCACGTGGCAAAAGTACGATGTTGCAGTCGACATTTGGAGCACGGGGTGCATCTTCGCAGAGATGCTTGAGGGCAAGCCGCTCTTTCCCGGAAAGGACCGTAAGTCGCACATACCAAACCTGTTCCCTGTCTCTGAGATTTGGTGAAATTTAGACGTGAATCAGTTCTCGATCATCACGGAGCTGCTCGGGACACCGCCGGATGATGTAATCGAGACCATCTGCAGCGAAAACGTACGCCATCTCCATGTCCATATCTTCTCGCGTTCTGCTCGTATTAACCAACATTGTGGATTCAGACTCTTCGCTTTGTACAGAGTCTGCCGAAACGCAACCGGGTCCCATTCAACGAAAAGCTACGATGCAATGATGAAAGCGCTCTGGATCTACTCGACAAGATGCTTGTGTTTGACCCACGCAAGCGAATTAACGCGACTGAATGTCTTGCCCACGAGTACGTTGCGCCCTACCACGACCCGACGGATGAGCCGGTCGCTGCAGAAAAATTTGATTGGAGTTTCAACGACGCTGATCTTCCGGTCGACACTTGGAAAGTGATGATGTATGCGGAAATCCTTGGTGCGCGCAGCTGTCCGTAGCGAAGATTATTGCGTACTGATGGGAGCTCTTTCAGACTTTCACGAGGTTACCACAGACCCTACCGCGAGCAATGGCACTGTGCCCGAAGGCGCACTTGCAGGCCCAGACGGTCGCTATGCGGCCGCAGCTGCTGGCGCGCCAACGGCCACATCAGCGTCAGCAGCGACCGACACTACTACCTCGACCACGACCACGACGACCACTGCTGCTCCACCGGCGGGCGCAGCAACGACAGCGGTGGTAGCGGCGGCGGCGGCAGCAGCAGCAGCAGTGACAACAGCGACAACAGCAGCAGCAACAGCAGCTGTAGCAGCCAAGTAATCACGTGCCCATCAGGCACCGAGAACAACGCCAGCCAGCAGGAGGATAAACGATGCTTGTGTGTGTATTGCACAATTTGATGTACGTTATGTAGTCGCACTAGAGTCTAAGGGCGGGGAACATGCATCTCACACTTTTTGACTTTTCCTTTCCTTTTTTTTTTCTTTCAATTTTATGGACATGAATAGTTCTCTTGGGTAGAGTAGGTAGAGTGTTGGGCCAGAGGGATGATATGTGGTATGATTACGATACACGGCTAATTACTGTATAATCTGCTCTCGACTCGGAAGGGGTGAGACATGGCTTGGTCAGTGCAGTATCATTAATCGACCTAAAGCCTAGGGCTCGAATCGGTTCGCTATGTTACTTCTTAGCTTCTGAATACGATACATGCATGTGTCCGGATTCCAAAAAAAGGTCTCAGTTGAGAAGGCAGCGTTTTAGGTACGTACAGTATGTGGCAGCTCCCAGTTCTCAATATTGGATTCCCGCGTTTCTCATGCAGATTTTAAATTTTACCAAGCGCAGGCTAGCCTTTCGTTTTACCTCAGCTGGTCTCGATACTTTCCTTGTTATTCTTCTTTTCTCCACAAGGTTCCTCGGAACATGGGAGAAGACAAAAACTGTGTCAAGGCATAAACAGTTCTATCTGCGCATCGACGCAGCTTCCACCTGGTATCATAACAGCCTACCTAGGTGGGGTGATTCGATCCGAGTCCGTTGCGCTTTGACGCGTCCGTCCTCGCTCGTATGAGATCCCGTTCGCTATCAAAAGAAAAAGGCAGCACGCACTCATCACGACATGATCGGGGCTCGGGTTAGTGATGCATGAAGACTCTTGGGCCCTCGCCCTCGCCTGAATGGTTTCTAACGGCGCGAGCCGTGCCACCGCGCTGGTCGCGCGCGATTGAGGACGGGGGTATGATAAACCTCGACACTTGTGCTTTCGCTAATACCATTTTTCGTGCCGGTGCCCGTCGTCGTTCGACAGACCGTCGTCCTCCAGCATGTGTGCGAAGTGCGTCAGGAAAAAATCGCGATAAGTCACGGAGGTCGGTGGATCAGGTTACTCCTCTCGCGTGTCCCGTAGATCTGAGAGGGGCTTTTGATTTGAGTGAGTGAATGGATATGTGGCTTGATGGTTCACTGCCTACAGTACCGTGATTGACCTGGAGGGGATGCTGAGGGGAAGAACGGAGAATATTACACAGGGTGGGCGGAGGTAGAGGGTGTTACGGTGATTAAAGACGCCGGGTCGACCAGCACTAGTGGTGGGCACTGTAGAACTGTGACCCGTATCCTTCAAAGATGAACTGAATTACACTTCAACGCGGTGATTTCCGACCTCTCCGAGTCAGCCGTGCCACTGGCATGAATCCACGCGTCGCCCAATATGTTAGTTTGGACATGTCCCTGGTTCGACATCAGTTCCTAGCCCTTGTATGCTTGTATGGACACATGGGGAAGGGTACCAGAAGATTGTCGCCCTCACAAGACCGCCCACTCATGCCGCACATGCTCCAGAGTCCTTACCTTCTTACCCTGTGTTGATACAACCTTTCATGGCAGATGAGGAAACCGTTTCGATTCGTCGAACGAGACTTAAGACGTGTCAGCACCTGTTCAGCAGCATATCGCGCCCGGCTGTCCTCCTATCGGAGAAGAGACATACCTTGTCAGTGGATCCGAGAACACCTGCGGGCCCGGGTGAAGGTTGTACAGTCCATTTCTGAGTCATGGGGACACTCCTTCTAAACGACTCGGAGATTCCACAAAATCCCACGAAAGCAATCCGATCCCTGTCTACCACCACGTCGCAGTTGCTCATCATCTTCTCTCACTGACATGTCCACGATTCCAGTATCCTTCGGGGATCCACGTTGTCATGAGAGCATCGTCCTACGGGCCTCTACCTACTATCTTAGTGGTGATTCCACTGAGCCCAGGATGGAATGAGAGTCCTCTCCACAGTTATATGGAGACCCTACATAACTAATGTAGGCATCGGGTTTGCTACCCTTGCTTATACGCGTTACTTAGCACTTAGTAGCAACTTCTCGCTGTCGTCTCGCTTGGGATGAAAGATGGACGGTGTCAACCGGCCCGGCCCGCGTCTCATCCAACTCCACCTCGTCTCCTCCATCAGACCCAATGAACCCACAGCGTGCACGCCGCCCAACGGCGTGGCAAGTTAGCTTCCCAGATGAGATTAGCGATAGTGGTGGTGATGGTGGTGACGGTGATGAAAAGGCAGAGGAAGGGGCAGAACGGGACCTCGAAGGGCTGGAAGATGACTTGCCCGTCCTGACCTGCAAACGTAAGACATCCAGTAGTGTCGACGATCGTGTGCGCTCGTTGCCTCCTCTCTCATTTCTCCTTCCTGGCTCACATGTCATGTCTTTGAAATGTAATAGCCAGCGAAACGCCGTAGTCGAGAACCCTCACTAATGCTGCAGAATCGGGAAGGGGGGGATGACAGAGTGGAGGATGGTGATGGCTTGTCATATTACACCCCGCATCAAGAGGAGCTCCCCGAATCTGCACCAGACATTGCCTTTCTCCTCGGCGAATCCGATATGCCTCTCCCCCTCACGACTGCCGACGCGGGGGAAGAAAAGCCAGTGCGTCTGCTGTGCGACTGGGCTGTCTTTGATGCGCGCCCGAGCACAGCCAGGGGCGCCGGTGGCGCCCTCGCACTTGCCCTGATATCTTTGCAGACTCTCGATGATGCGGTGCTTGGTAGCACCGATGTTGGGTGTGCGCCGGAGGGCGCCGGAGTTGCGTCCCGGTACTGTGATAATGAAGAGGATGCAGGACAGGAGGACGATGGCGATTATGATAGCGATGACGGTTCCAGTGACGAGGAAAACGGGGTAGCGGTGTCAGTACGTTTGAGGCTTGGGGCGATAATGCGGTATACGATCGATTATTCTAAGCGCGATGAGTACGTTCCTCATTTCTCCTTTCACTTTTTGGAGTACGAACGACGGCGCTAACATGCTTGTGTCGGGATGCGCAGCCCAATATACCTCGAGACAACCAAGGCTTGGTACATCCTTGGCGTTCCCGCTCCCGAGTACCGCGTGCTCTTCGCGCCGTTCTTCCGTGCGCATAAAATCACACAAGTCCTCGTGTGTGCACTCATGCGTGACCAACGCATCCCTCTCGACGAGTTTATCGTTGAGCTCCAGCTCGCGGACTGTATGGTTATGGACGACGTCTCGGGCGGCAATAGCCGCGTGCTAGATATGAGCGACGTAAAGGATGCGGTATTTTTACTCTCTTAAGTTGCATTCTACGCGCATCTAATGACTCCCTGCGGCGCGGTGAAAGGTCCCAACAATCCTTGCGGCGCTTGACACGCTCGATGACTCCACGGCTCGTACTCTGCGTGGCACACCGCTCCTTAGGTTCATCATCACTTCGCAAACTGGCATTGGCGGCCGCAGCATTCCAGCCTCACTCCCGTTGGGCCACCGCCCTCCACGTATTCACGTGCGTCGCGCGCCGTCCCGCCTCCCCGTGGGCGTCGGCAACCTCGATATCGCTGTGTTACGCCCCGAAAACCAGCACCCGACTCATGTTACGCCGCGCATCGCTGCGCTAGCCACGGGCCTGTTCCGCGAGCAGCTTGTCATCCTCGGCCGTCGCCTGCCTGTGCCGCGTTCGCGTAGGGGCACGCGTGTGGGTATCAGTAAGAAGGAGCGAAGTACCTTGATGCGTGCCCTCGCGATGGCCCTTTGCGCTGAGGGTACGCAGAAAATCGAGGCACCAGCAAGCTGGCGCGTGCATCCACGCCGACCCTTTATGCATCGCATAGCGTTGTGCGATGTGCGGGGCTTGCTCCCTAGAGTTGTGTTTGAGGTGCGTCCTTTGCGCGATGCGGGCGCCGTAGTAAGAGGAAGGGCCTGAAACGCGTGAGCGACCTTTGTCTAGGTTGGTGACGTCGTGCTTGTGCCTATCGGAGAGGACGACGCGAAGAAGGGCCATGCACCTGTGTTGCTGCCCGGCACCCCAGAGTCTGCGCCGCTAGATGCGCGACTCGCGGATTACTTCTGGTATATTTCCTTTGTTGTATTCATGCTGTGTGTATGAAGACGGCATGTAGGTTCGGTCGCATTGTGCATATTAACGGCGAGGATGAGCGCGTACATGTACAGTGGTTCGACCACGCTTCCAATACGTTCCTTGACGATATCGCTGACCCGCGCGAGTTGTTTCTGACCCCTTTGTGCGATACCCTCCCCTTGATCACGCTGTGCGGCACCGTTCCGGTCGCCGATATGTCTGGTGTTCCTGTGGTAGGAGATGACTTTGATGGGTACTTCTTCCGGTGGGTCCCTTTTCGCCTTCTTCTCCTACATGTCTTCTCCTTAGCTGATAGGCAACTGAAGGTTCTTGTACGATAAGAAGGACGCGTCGTTCGTAGATCCGCCTCCACCTGTAGACGCTCACGCGAATTCGGAACCCCCGCACAACTGCATCACCTGTGCGCTTCGCGAAGAGGAGGAGATGCAAGCGCGTGGGCGCATCATACGCAAAGCGGGTGTAATCATCGGGGTCGCAGTGCGCGGGACGACGTTCCACGTAGGAGATTTCGCGCTCCTGCGCGCTGAACAGGGGCCGGCACGTATTGTGCAGCTCGTCGGGTTTTATTCTGGAGATCCGATCTGGGTCAAAGCGCAACTACTTGGACGCGTGTCAGATCTCGTGGACTTACTACCGTCTGACGAGGTCAAGGACGAAGTGAGCCACTTTACTTCGTCTGCTGCCCAACCCACATCGTTTTTTTTTTGTAGCGCCACTTGTTCTTTACGGACGAGATGGAGGATGTGCCGCTCGAGGATTTGCTAGCACCTTGCTACGTCTTGCACAAAGATCTCATCTTCGACGTGAACCTGTGGACCGCCCTCGGTGCGGAGCACTTTTACTTCCAGTATCGTTTCTCCCAGCGCCTACCCGCGTCGTGGAACGAGCGTGAGCATCTCGCGGAGAACGCGCGGATAGGGTGCGAAATTTGCGCGTATGTGCTCCAGGCGCGCATCGGCGAAGCCTTGACATTTGCCGAGGAGGCACAGACCCGAAAACTCAGGGCGTTTGATGTCTTTGCGGGTGCTGGCGCGATGAGCCTGGGTATGGAAAATGCGACAGGTGGCATGAGAACGACGCACGCTGTCGAAATTTCTCCCAGTGCAGCGCAGACATTCAAGTATGCGCCCAAAGGATTGCCCATAAGGGGCGTGTGTGGCCGTGACTCTAACTGTGGGGCCGATTTTTTCCAGACGCAACTCCCCCAACACGACTGTGTACAACCAGTGCGTGAATGACTTACTGCGATATGCTATCAAGTCGTGTCGTGGCGTACTTGAGGACGACGAAGTGCCGAAAAATATCTACGACAACTCCAGATCACCCCCTCCCCCACAACCGGGTGATATCGACGTGATCACAGCTGGTTTCCCATGGTGCGTGTCCATCTTGTTGATCTCGCCTTCTGACACGCGAGTGGAAACCGTCAGCCAACCTCACTCCCAGCTAAACATGTTCCAAAAGGCGAACGACATCAAGAGCAACTTGATCCTGAATCTTCTCTCTTGGGTCGACTTCCTTGAGCCGAAGTATTGTATCTTTGAAAATGTCCGCGGATTCTTGAGCTATAACCTTAATGCGATCCAGGTGGACGAGCACCGGACTGCGGGCGGTATCAGCATGGGCGGGCTCAAGTTTCTCGTACACGCCATGCTCGCTATGAAGTATGTCATCTTCCCTCAATTATAACTCCATCCTCGTTTCCATAACCTAATTGTTTATATCCTGTCACGTACCATGTAGTTACCAGGTTCGGTTCTGCTTGCTGCAGGCTGCTCACTACGGCACCCCGCAGACCCGCGTGCGATTCTTCCTCTTTGGGGCGCGACGAGGGTACCCTTTGCTTGCTGCGCCGAAACCGACGCATGACTTTCCTCAGACTCACAAACTCGAGATACGTTTCCCGAACGGCGACATCGCACGCGCTGTGCGTGCAGAGGCGGGCATCGCGCCGTTCAAGTTCGTCTCCATAGACGATGCCATCAGTGATCTCCCTCGGTTTGATTGGTGCGAGCCCCCCATTTAATTCTTCCTCCCATCACCCTCTCAGACGGTCTCTCGTTAATATATATATATTTATGTATATCCTAGGATCAACCCGAGCTTGAGCCGTCTGTCACAGCAGAAGCGAAACGAGGCGCGCCAGCGCGCGGTGCACATACCCTCATTGGAGTGCGACCCAGAGAAGCCTTCCGTCGGTTTCCGGGGCGCGGCGCGGTATCATCACGCACCGCGGACGACATTTCAAGCGTTGTGCCGTAAGAGGCACACTGAGGACCTACAACATTTCACGCGGACATTGAAGCCTGAGACGGTGGAGCGGTACGCGCCTCTCGCTGGCCCACGAATAGAATTACACGGATTAATCTGGGGTTCTACACGACTCTCAGCGTTGTGAATATCCCCCTGACCGCACGGGCGGACTACCGTTGTGCGTGTGCCATTTCTGGCTCTCCCTTCCTTTACCCTTCGTCTGCCCGTCTGTCTATTGAGGACTTCGCATCGCTACAGCACTAGAGAAGGAGCACTGGCAGTGGCAGTTCTCCGATCCAGCATCTGCAATCGCGAGGAAAGGCTTTCGACCAGGTGCGAGTTAGATTCAAAAAAACGTCACGAAACAAAAGATAGCAAATGTTCACTTTTTTTTTTGGATTCCCCCAAGGACTGTATGGGAGGTTGGACAAAAGCTACGTCTTTCAGACGACAGTTACGAATGTCGAGCCGACGGCCAAGCAGTCTCGCGTGCTGAACCCTTATGTAAGTCGCCATCACATGACTCACGACACTCGGTTATTTCTTATTGCATCCGCTTTTTCTGGCCGCCCCATAGTGCCACCGTATGGTCACCGTCCGCGAACTAGCGCGCTCCCAAGGTTTCCCAGACTCGTTCGTTTTCGACTCGATCAACGACAATGTCGTGACGGTGCGTCACGCCATCCTCGTCTGGTTTCTCCTTTCCTTTAGGGTATGACAAAGTCTTTTTTCTTTTCTCCTCCCTACCAGATGCACCGGCAAATAGGAAATGCGGTCCCTTGGCCCGTTGCCGCAGCTATTGGACGCGAGTTGCGCGAGGCACGGTTAAAAAAATGGCGCAAGGAACGACAGGATGCAATGGTGGTTGACTGACTGGAAGTTGGTCTGTAGCGTTGGGTTGTTGGACCATTTTACATATACCTTACTTGCACAAGTATTTACACAAGACAAGGAAAAATACAACATGTTAAGAACGCGCCAGCCTGGCTGTGAGCCTACTCTTCGTTCTCCTCGATGTCCACCAGTTCCCTACCCTCTTCCACCATTTCGCCTTTGACGCACCCAACAGCCCTGACGACACCATCTGCCGAGGCCCGCAAGGCAGTCTCCGTCTTCATACTTTCAAGTACGACAACGGCCTGGCCTTTCTCTACGTGTTCGCCGACCGCCACGCGTACTTCCACCACGAGACTCGGCATCGGCGCGCGCAGCGCGCCCCGCGCCGCCAAACGAGCATCGGCGCTGAGCGCTTCCGCCCATGCTGGAGCGCGACGTAAGACCGTCGCAGTATGCCCACCACTGAAGATATGTAGTCGCTCGGCACCCGCCACGCCGTGTGGCTGAGAGACGACAGTTGAGCGCGTAAGAGCACCTGCGAGGGCTGCAGAGAGCGTGGTTGGGCTGACGAGCGTCGCAGATACGCCACGGAACTTGGAGATCGATGCCGTTGCTGGGATGCTCGAGGGTGCGGTATTCGAGGGCTGCACGATAATGTCGATGTCGTAGAGTGCGCTCGACGGGTATGTCGAGACGTTCACGGAGATTCTAGCACCTGTTTCAGTTTCGAACATGAGGGTGCGAGCGTGGACGTCGCCGCCGAAGCGGCGCGCGGCCAATCGAGTCCATGGTGTTGCGTCGGAAGTGGAGGGAGAAGGGAGATCGCGGAGAATCAGGAAAAGGGTAGCTTGGGCTAAAAGCTCGGCGGGAGGCTCGGTGAGAGGTGGGAGCAGCTGGTTGCGGTATTTCTAGGGGGCGCTCATCAGACAACGTCTGTGCTGCGACAGATCCGAAGAAAACATACAGAAATGAATCCAGTTTCCACTTCGGCAGCGATGAACGCGGGATGACTCGCAAGTGCACGGAGGAACGTGATGTTCGTATTCACGCCTACAGCCTGATACTCCTCTAATGCGACGCGAAGCGCACGCAACGCTTCTGTGCGGTCTGCACCATGTACAACTAGTTTGGCAATCATGGGGTCATAGAACACGCCGATTTGTGCACCTGCGCCAAAGCCTTGCTCTACGCGCACGGCAGGTGTGATCGATGCTGAAGCTACTGGCGGGGCAAAGACATGCGTTGGCGCTGGCGTTGAGAGATGAAGAAGACGACCAGAATCAGGCAGGAAGTCATTCCGTGGGTTCTCCGCATATATACGTGCCTCGAAGGCGTGGCCAACCATGGGAATCTCGGCTTGTAAGAGAGGTAGGGGGTTGCCAGCAGCAACCTGGGCAGCTGAGTGAGCACAAGCAGCGAATGGTGGACGATTACGCATCACCTCAAGCTGCCATTCCACCAGATCAAGGCCCGTGATCATTTCCGTAACGGGATGTTCAACTTGCAGTCGTGTGTTCCTGCAAAAGACGAACGCTTAGCCCAATTCACTTTTCGAGCATAAATACGCATACATCTCCATAAAGAAGAACCTGTCTGTATCTTTATCAAAGATGAATTCAACGGTACCCGCGCCAACATAATTGACTGCTTTCGCCGCGGCAACTGCTTTGGCACCCAGATCAGCCCGTAGCTCGGGTGATAGGCCGGGCGCGGGTGCTTCTTCGATGATCTTCTGGTTCCGCCTTTGTACTGAGCAGTCGCGTTCCCAGAGAGACACGGTATTTCCTGCGGTATCGGCAAATACCTGGACCTCAACGTGCCTTGGTCGTTCGATGAACTTCTCGACCAAGACTGTGGCGTCACCAAAACCTTTGAGCGCCTCACGCTGGGCGGACTCGAGGGCGTCTAGGAATGAAGATGGGCTGTGGACTGTGCGCATACCCTTACCACCACCACCATGAACAGCCTTGATAAGGATGGGAAAACCTTTCGTAAATGACAGCATGAGAGTGCTTCGGCAAGGCATTAGACATAGTAAAAACCTATTTTCTGAGCCTCAGAGAGAAGGTGCTGCGGGTCTTGATTTGTACCATGGTATCCGGGGATGCAAGGCACACCAGCGTCTACAAAGGCAAGAGTCGAAGAAAGTGTCAAATAATTAGCCACCTTGAAGCGGCAGCACGATGTGAAACCGTACCCGTCATGATGGTCTTGGATTCGCTGAGTAACGGGTCAGTTCAGAAAAGGCTCAAAATCAATTACACGCAGGCTACCTCTTAGACCCCATACTAGTAATTGCACTTGCAGGAGGGCCAATAAAAGTGATGCGTTCTTTGTGTAGTTGCTCCGCAAAGTTGGCATTCTCGCTAAGAAAGCCGTACCTTAAAGGAGGTTATTGCTACTCAATATGGGGTTAACGAACTGTACCCAGGGTGGACGGCCTATAGCGGGATAAACGTATCTGTTATGGCTATTTATACAGCCAGAATACAACTAGTGCACATACCTGCGCGCCGCTACGGTGGCAAACTTCGATAATCTTGTCTATCCTGAGCTACAAAATTTGTTTATAAACGCCCACTTGACAGTCTCTCGTGGGACGTACATAACTCTCGGCGGACTGAGCAGGACCTATGCAGAAAGCTTCATCTGCCTAGCCGCGTCACCAGTGAACCACATGAAGCCGAGACGTTACAACGCCCTACCATCTTTACATGAAGGGAGTCCGCATCAGCTTCACTGTACACAGCTACAGTGCGAATGCCGAGTTTTTTAGCAGTGCGGATGACACGACACGCAATTTCTCCTCTGGTGCAATATAAGGGCAGGTTACGAATAAGACCTCTCCACGCACCGGTTTGCGATGAGTATCTTGTCAAAATGGGGCTTTCTAGCAGGAAATTGTGTCGACTCTGTTCATGTGTTTATCTATTGATAGCCAATACACATGAAGAAGTTTCTGGATATGCACCTGATGCCATAGCAAACCCACGCACTCCAAGCGGTGGCTCCACATACTTTGGTTCAGTATACGAAGAAAGCGGCCGACGAGTGCTAGAGACTACGTGGGAAGGGATTGCTGAGAAACGTAAGCGATTAGATCGCTGAACAGTGCGGGATATGACACGTGCATCCCCAGCCGCAGAGATTCGTGAGGAAATCATCTTGCAAAGCTCTGGATGAGCGATGGATGCGGTGGTGGGTATCATGGTTCAAATTGCTAACTCATAAGCGTTAAGCTCGTAAGCGCCGAGTTCCGTACCGTTGTTAGTTGTGATTATGTAACATAAGAAATGGTCCTGGTCCCGTCCCGGTTGGCTGTACGTAACAGTACAGCTTTACGGATACGGACCCTTTGCTGCTCTTTCTCGCGCTTACAGACGAGAATTCAGTGATGCTCGTTTTACCCTGACCAATTCAACCATCATGTCCCTTCCAAACATGCCTCCCCTAGCCAGAGTTGACTCACCCGACCAATTCGTAAGCATTAATGAGTTAGTGACCTACAACACCCTGTGCTTTTTCCATTTGATTCTGATTCTGTCTCTCTAGACCATGGCAATTAACTGGTAATATTTCCTCTATCATAAAACGCCCCTCTATTTTACTCCAATTTACAGTGCTCCGGTCCCAGAACCTGCGAATGCTGCGTCCTGAAAAGTCCTGGCGACCTATCGTTACCATGGAGGTTGACGGCCAGCATAAGCACGAAATCGCCCTCGGGATAGATGGTCAGAACCCGAATCAGAGGGAAATAATGCATCTGTGTGTCGCCTTTTTATCTCCCATGCACGACGTTGGTGCTACTGACTTCCACAGTCATCGCGCACACCACAAGACCGAGATCAAGCTAAACGTGTGGCATAAGTCCCAAAGTAAAGCCAAAAGCCGGAAGCGTCGACACCTCGTTGCATGGACCGCGATGCCCCTTGGCGAGGTCATGAAGAAGCAGGGCACAGACCCATGTGAGCCTCCACACGTTTCTCACATGTTTTGCATCCTCACCAAGACCTCACCCATAGACGTGGAACTTCGCCTGTCCGGCATCCCCGCCGCACGAAAAAAGTCTGTAGCACAAAAATATCAGCCTTGCGCTTCTCTGCGTATCCGACTACGACCACCACCGTCGGCTATTTCGTCTGCACACGAACAAGTTATTGATGAGGATGATAGTCTCTCCTTAGTTAGCTCAGGTGGGCTCTTGATCAAATTGTCAACGAGAAATCAATGTCTGATGCCTGCTTGGCAGACAAGTCACCTTCTGATACCCTCATAACACCTGTGACAGACGAGCCCGGGGATGCACCGCCATGGGCAAGCGCCGTCTCTGAAGAAACACGTCCTGGCCTTCGGCGACGCAAAAATGTCAGAGGTTATTGTATTAACTCCGATGAAGAGCGCTCTGGCGGGTCCGATTGCTGCTTCAGTGAAGAAGAAACAGAAGAATCAAAAGCTTGTAGCCTTTGGGAATCGCCGATATCCTGCGACGAACAACTGACCCTCCAGCCAGACTCCCTTGAGATCCGGACCAGCACTCACGCGCCAACAACTATTTCCGTCATATTTCCTTCCCTGCTTCCCTCATCCCATGTTAGTGACAACGTTTCTGTCGCATCTGGCGCGTCGTTTGCGTCAAGTACATTCGACACTCTGACCTACCACCGTGAACTGCGTGAGGCACAAGTCGATTCAGACTTCGACCGGATCCTTGCCAGGCTGATATCTGAGTGGTACTATACTGGTGCATCAGTAAGCGTGATCTCTCATTCCCTCCCGTTTGAGACACCCTTGCTAATTTTCCTTCCTAGCTCCTTTCCATTGCTGCGTAAATCCCCCCTCCGAGTTGCCTGGTTCTGCTGTGTGACCTGATGATACCCCACAGCGTTGATACGACCGTATTTGGCTTTTCGCCTGGCAACCTTTTCAACGTCGACAGTGTTGCCAAGCGCTCATTAATAATCTCGAGCGTTGCAGCGGCGATTGGGCTCTTTGTTGACATCTGGTTCATATTCGCCTATTCGGGTGCGGACGTCCGCAAATTCCAGGCGAGTCCCCGCCCTCCCCTTCACCCCACGTACAAGTAGTACGGTGCTAACGCTCTCGTGTTGTGGACACAGACGCTCGCGATGGATATCTACCGCTCCTACTTCTTCTTCGCACTTTCTTCACGCCTACCCCTCGTTGCTCTCTTTGTCTCCGTCCTCGCCCTTGTTGGCTTCCTCTGCGCCATCGCGTGGACCGCGTGGCCTGCCGCGGTGCTTGTGATGTGCGTGTTGACGGGTGTGCTGATTAGCCTGCAATTCATCGTGTACGGTTTCCACCGCCTCGCACTGGGCTTTGTGTGGATGCTGCGTGGGGCTTGGTTGGGAGCGGTATATGTTGGGAGCAAAGTTCGGGCAGCCTTCACGCGTGATCGGAGCGAGGCCCTGGCCGGGGTAGAGTTACGAGCGCCAAGGATGGCAGCGCGAGAGATCGCGCATCCTCTTTCTGTGTGCGCTCTTCCGCAGGCAAGGCATACGTCATGAAGAATTAAAAAGGACACGTATCGGCAGTATCCTGACGGTGTGTCTGCAATCTTATTCTATACATGTATTTAGTCACAATTGGATACCCGCTTGTATATCTACACTTGCCCCGGGACAGTTTGTAAACCAGGATTCGCAAGTAGCATTCAGGTGCGCGTAGCGGTGTTCGCTCTTAACGAAATATATACGGTACCGATGTGCAACACCCCTGAAAATACAGTACAATGATGGCTACACTTGACATCGCTTCCGCATTTCGTATGTTCTGAACACAACCATCTGCTTCAGTACAGGCAGTTAACTATATCGTATACACGAAGGTAACCGGAAGGTTCGACCGCCGACAGGCAAACTAGATGACTTTGAAAAGCCAAAGCCAAATTCATAGGAGGGTATTCAACTTGAAATGTTCAGAGTTAACATTGCGGAACTTGCAAATGAAGAGTCAAGGAAGCGATGGCCACAACGAGGACACTTGGGACGATGTCATGGATGCTCCCGCTGGCAGACAGCCCTTACAACGTTATATTTTAGCAGAAAGACACCACTTAGGCCTTTCCTTTCTCCGAGTCTGATGGATGAATCGACCAAAAGCTGTCGGCGAAACTGCTCGAGGGCACGAATTACGTGTCGTTCTATGACTTGTACTACTGGTTACGGCTCAAATGCGCCTTTTACGAAAGGGTACCCCCCGCACGCCATACAAACCAAGGGGTCACAGAAAGGCGCAGGCAGGCCTTGCTCTGGTGCGAGGCGCACAATGCGTATGTGGCTAGGATGCAGCAGCTCTCGGCCAAAACCGAGCTAGAGACAAATGACTCCTGGGCGTAACAAATCCGCCCACTGACATTGACCTTTACATGTTCACATGTTTCACAACATAAAAAATCAGGATATACAGAAGAAAACGTAGGAACCCAAGAACCCAATAAACATGCAGAGCAACACGTAAATGAACCTAGCCTAAGTACAAGGACCATCCCTCCCAATCATTTGCTGAACCCAAGTGTCCCACCATGTGGTGGAACAATGCTAGAAGCAGCAAAAGAAAAGTAAGGGAGATCCCCTGACGACGCGAGCCGGTAGTGCAGCGGCAAGGTCATCGCGTCCCCAGGTTGCAAGCAGAGCCCAGGGAGCAGGGGCGGCAAAAATTAGATAACCAGTAATGGGGGCGGTGCCCCCATAATAGTGGTTAAACTATTAAGAACAGATACTACACTTGATCTAAGCCAAAAGGCCAGAGTGGTAAGGATTTCAGAAACCAAGGTGCAGGGATTATATACGCAGGCGTCGCGCGCACGGACCATCTTTAGGCGCTTATTGATCAGCAACCCTGTGGCCCACACGGGTACAGGTGCGGCCTTGAAAGAACGCGCGCATTTGCTCAGGCTTGGGCACAACTCTTGTATCTAAAACGACACTCTACGGTTGATTAAGATGGGCTCTGTCCTCGTGACCTCGGTACCCTCGACCATGACGGTGCGCCCCAATATCTCGGCAGTATTCTCAAAGCGACAAGGATAGACACGGCGGCCCAAACCCAATCGAACACCTCATATCCATACCGTGCGCCATGCAAAAACGCAACTGCCACTGGCGGTAGCAAGCACCAACGCGCCGACACAAACTCGATTCTATAGCAGTCACACGTCAGTTTCATGCTACTGCCTTAGGAGGACGCGGATGGGCTCACTTGTGCCGCAGCAGAAGCGGGTCGCGCCTTCGCGAAGCATACTCCACGAAGACCAGGTACGGTGCTACTGACAAAAAATTGTGATCCCCCATGCCGACGCTACCAAGCGCGATGGGTCCAGCTGTCGCAAGCGTGCGTACCCAGACCGCGAGCACCGGCGCCGTGAGGGGTAGTAGCCAAGTCATGAGCAACAGCACATGATCCGCATCATTCCTCGAGGCAGATGGGGGAGTCGGAGGATTGTGTGTTATAAATAATGAGCGTATCGGCATCGTCACATCGCCCGACGCAGGAGCAACGTGTGTCGCGCAGGTCACGAGATGGATGATCCAACAAACGAGGAATGCCACCTGCCAGGGCACGATAACCGCCACGAGTAACCAGATAAGGAGCAGCGAGATAATGCTATGACCCCTGTCCTTGTTGCATGAGTGGCAGAATTTAGGGGAAGATTGTATGTGACGAGTTACCTCGCAAGGTTACTAGTACGCCCACGCCCCAGTATGCGAATTGGCAACATGAGAATGCGGATTGTCCACCAACTGACAATCACCAGGCCAGTTGAGAGCAAAAGAATAAGAGGTGTCAGCAACGCAAAGACAATCTCGCCTTCGTTGCCAAGGACGTAGTCCTGGGGTAACGGAAAGAGTGATATGACAATTGCGACCCCTAAGAGCCGAGGTAGCGTTTCCCGTGTGAAGAGTGAGATCGTTTCTGATACACTCGGTATCGGAGCTTCTAATTTGTGTCAGCTTTGGTCGGAGGGAGGACATGGCTGATGGCTGACCCACCTCCGCACTCATACAGGCTCACAACGGTGAACATTAACCACGTGACGATACCAACAGCCCATACGGGCACAGCTGTCCAGTACCGGGCGCCAGTACGACCAATGGTACCCCACCAGTCAATATGCAGACGCAAAGACGTTACTTGACAATCTGATGACATGTACAGTGTGAGGTTCAGACCACGGGTGTGAGGAGATGATGTAAAGGGTGCGCCGGTGTGGGTATGTAGGAGTAACGGACGAAGGTGTGTGAGCGGGTGAAAGTGGGCCTCCGAGAAGGACTGGTGCTCAAGGACTGGAGGGAGGAGAGAATCTATACATGGTGAGCAGTGGGAGAGCACGAATGGCGACAGTCATGCGCACCTGTACACGACTGCCCCTGTGCATGCGTTGCGCTGACACGGTAAACTAGCAACGCGTTGGAAAGCAGATGTGGTAGGTGAATTCGGGAAAGGATGCTATTTGTGTCGAGCGTGATGGATACGTCCTCATAGAGAAAATCTGGGCATGCTACTTGTCAGTTTCGGAGAAGTTGGACTTTGAATCGCTACGTACCACGGACGCTGATTTTCGTCGTAATAGGCCCATCATTAACAAAGTCGCCAAGTATCCAACCGCGGTCCTCATTAGTGGAATAAGCCATGGCGACCCAACGATGTTGGTTACTATGCTCTGGTAAAACCGCTTCGAAGACAACGACACCCTCTGACTCGTCAACACCTTCATGTGGTACAGGAAATGGCCTTTCTGGCGAAGTGTGGGGAATAAGCTTCAGGTTGGTCGGATGCCATTCTTCGCAAGTAGGGGGAGATAAGGTGTCATATGGATCATCAAACGGGGAGGTGCACAAGTAGAACGTCACAGATAATGAGGACGGATGATGGGGTGCCATCGATAGAACTGAGCCTTCGGAAACATAGGCCGCAAATCTAGTGTGATGACTGGCCTCCGGAACTGGTGCAAGGTATACAGCCTTCGGCTTGCGCAAATCACGCAAGACGAAACGCCCCGGGGGTAGAACAACGTAACTTTCTCGAGTCAAATCAAGTCGAGCAGGGGATTCTGACGTAGAAGAGAGGGAGCGTCCATCGCGGAGCCAACGGTCAAGGATGAGGTCTCGCTCCATGGAGGAAGCAGCACCTAATTCTAGTGCCGCTCGGGCGACACGCCAGCGTACCTGATGACACCAGACCATAACTTGGTGTCCTACGCCAGTCCAGCACCCTTCAAGAGCGCTGCTAAAAATTGTTCGTCGATAAACGTTCCCATTCATTCCTTCTGGTAAGATACACGACTCGGAGGGGACCATGAGGTCTGTTGCGCCTCCGCATAGCGATAAAATGGGTATGTTGACAGTTGTAAGCGCAGCTTGGTTGTTTTCATAGATGGCGGCAACACGGCGGTCAAACCGTGCGGGTGGGATTTGATGGGGGGTCGACATGGTGATAACAGCGGAAATGTTTGGAGATGGAAGGAGAGATGTTGCAACAACACCTCCCATGGAATGGCCCATGACGACGATGGTTGTACCTCTTGGGTAAAGAGAGAGTATGTAGGATATGGCGCGGATGGCGTAATCTCTTTCAACATCCAGAGTTGGGCCATGGAACGCGGAGAGGTCTTCATTATACTCGACTGGTGACACCTAAGTTGGAAGGAACGCAGCCGAGAGTGGGGTACGCACCTGCAAAGAAGTCTAGAGGCTTGATGCCACGCGAGGTGAACTCGGGCGAAGGTGTGTGCGGAGACCCGTAGTATTGTCTTGCGGCTGACGAAGCTATCGAACGGATCTGGTGCGCAGACCCTGCATTTCCAGGGATGAAAAGGACTGGAACACCACGGGGCTACTTGGTTCGTGAGGCAAAAGGAGATGGGAGTGGAAACGACTCACCTCGTTATCCTCCCAACCAACTTCTCTGTAAAGTAAGAGGGAGTACCGCTTGGCCAGGGGTGTCCAGGATGCATCAAATTGAGATTGGGTAAGGTAGGATGGAGACATGTAAGACATTCTGCATCCCTGTGGAGACAAACCGATGGCAGACTCAGATGCCGCGCGGTATAATAGGACAACGGACAGAATCGAGAAGAGCGCGACAAGAATGGGCAACATTTTGGTCTTGGCTAGAGCGCACAGCTGGCGATGTGCCAGTGGCGGGCAGCTTGGAAAGAGGAGAGACGCGGCGCGACAACCCTTTTCGATCGGCCTTATCCCTGGTTCAAGTTCTGTATTTAGGCAGAGTAGGTACATGAACTGGTGTCATCTTCAATGGTGGAGTTATGTACTGTAGTCTGAACACGACCTCTACCTCTCTCAATAGGTGCCAGTGCGGGATCATATCATAACTTCTCCTACACGCGACTGTGCATGGCAAGGTCAACAAGGGAAAATACCACCTTCTCACACGATGACTGGGGCAAAGAGGGTGGCATGATCGTACGTACTTTGGCGGACACTTACCGTAAAGCGGCGACAATTTGGGGTCATATATCGACGGCTAAGGATAAGACAGAAAGTCAACACTGCATTGATGTTGACCTGTAGGGGCGTTGCCCAACCACTTTCAAGCTGTTCAGGCAGAGAATAGTTCGCGTTGAAAGAAACCGTCTCGAAAGGGAGTGATAATAGCCTGAACAGCTTTCGCGTGGACGCGTCAGCTGCAATTGAGACGGTCGGGCACTGGCACATCCCGCAGCGGGGTAAGCTTTTCTCCATACTATCAACAATAACGATCCCCCGACAAACTCTCTCACACCTCATCTATCACCTCGCGCTTACTCGAAAAGCTTAGAGAGCGCCTTTCGGGGAAATCGTTACATTATCCTCATAATCCTCGCGTCCATCCTCCTTCGCCTTACACCACCCCTCTATCCTCATGGCCAATAACGACATCAGCAACTCCTCCGATCCACCTACAGACGCTGCACCGATACCACGCGGGGTGGCGACCATTTCTCCATCGACGTTCTATGCAAGTCAGAACCAGCGCCAACCACCCCTACCCAGCCGTCCCGCAGCCCCGACGATGGGCTCTGCATCGACAGGTCACTATACAATACAGCCGTCTGAAAAGGACACCTTTCGTGAGCCCCAGCTGGTTCCGGACGAATCCGACCAATTCCCCCCTCCGGGGAACTACGCTGCCAATCACGATGCCCGCCCGTTTGTGTATGACACCCAACCACAGGAAGGTTACTGGCAGAGCGTGGATACGCCATGGCCCTCTCACAATGGACAGCATTATGGAAATTCGTCCAACAACCCTTTCGCTTCGACTAACCAGTGGCTCGCTAACGGACCTTCGTCGACCTGGGGCACGTACGAAGGTGGTTGGACCTCTGAGTCTACGCGACGTTCAGTTACCATCGATGGGCGGGACGAACTTGAGGAGATACAATGGTGGAATGCGCGAGTCCGCGCAGCCCACAATCGCCCCGGTCATGGCATCCTACCCCCCCAGCTCGCAGACAAACTTCACCACCCTGAACATACACTCTTCTCCGTAACTGTGAACCCTCCCGATTTGAGACCACCCGTGACCACTACCGCCACAGAGACAACGACGCAGCCGCATCCCGCGCAATCCGAACCGCCGAACCAGCACAGGCCAACCGAAAGCGCGTCCTCCGCGCACATGTGCCAACCCTTGCAAACTTCCGCCTCTTCCTTCCACTATCCCACTGCAGCAGAAGTCCGCACTGCTGTCCCGCACCCATGCGCATACTACTGCCGGAAGCATAATGGCTGGGTCCTTCTTGTCTGTAAATCGTCCTCCATCAACCCCCCTCTGTCGCGTTCGTTCAAGGGCACACCCCCCGATCCCGTCCGTCGCAAGTTGACGAACTCGTGCATCGGCGATGGTGAGCAACCGTTGGGTCCCAACAACATCACACATCACTTCCACGCTTATCAGCGCGCCTTCGACGCACACCGCCTCACGCCTCCGTTCAACGCGAGCCAGTGGGAGAACGAAGAGCGATCCAAGTATCGCCATCGGAAGATGACCCTCCGAGGTGACGATCCGTCTGTGGAGATGTCTGCACTAGGGCAAGTAACGGATGACACTCAGATGGACACTGATCGCGAGGAGGGCGAAGGTGATCTTCTTGATCTCTACATCTGTTGCCAATGCTCCTTCTACGTCATCGCATCGGATGTCATTCCAGGCGTCGTCCCTGTGAAGTTGATTGAAGATTTAGTCAAAAACAAGATAGAGAACCCACCTCCAGATAAGAGTGGGGAGATTGCAGCACTCATAACTCTTGAGACAATCCTAACGTAAGGGTCTCATCCGGCGCTGTTAATAGGACCTGCTCATGATCACGGTTTGCGCATAGCATCATAGAGAATCGGGTATGGAGGGCCGAAAATCGGTCGCTTCCAGTGTCAAGGAAGACATTCCAATCCAAGCTGGGTTGGAGCCCTACACTGTGAGTCTTGTACCACCTCTGTTCCTTTGCCTCTTCGCTCAGCCCCCATGTTCTTGGTTCCAGCTCCCGCCTATTTGAAACTCTGGGATTTGAAACTACAACTGTAGTTGGATCTGTGCAGGATATTACGCTAAGTCCACCTAATATAGACCCTACCTCGTCTGCTGGCAGGCTTGCACGCAGCAAGTTGCTTCGTGCCTGGGTGGAGCTTAGCGCCTGGGTAGCCGATTACTCGAAGAGGCTTGGTAGGCCCACAATCTATGCGATTAGCATGGTACATGACTGATAACCACACGCATTCGCAGCCCCCGCACTTAAGTCTCACGTGGGCGCGCACAAGATTTGGGTCAAACTTGATAGTGCACGCGAGGAATATCAACGCGCCATTGGGGCTCATCCAGACCAAAGTAAGCTCGCTTTCTTAGGAGATAATGACCTTGACCTCACTGTTACAGTCGCTCGAGGGCAGCTCCCTCAAATTTTAAGTGACTACGACAAAATCGATGATCCCATCGTGAATCTCGGCTTGACAAAGACGACGTATTCTCCAGGTGAATTGAACAGACATGAATCCGATCTCATCCTCTGACGTCAATCCCGCAGACCTACTCACGTTTGCTTACTTTGCTCAGGCCCGCTGCAATCCTGCACAGACAATCGAGTACTTCACTTCCTACTTCAATGTTTGCCAAATGGTCATGAATATGACCGATGAGCCGTCGCAAACCCTCCAGTCCTTCATCTTTGATGAGCGCGAGCGTGGCCGGTTTACGAATGAAAATTTCCAGGAAACGCCACTTATCCTTGGTTTTGGCATCCATGAAACCCTCAGCGTCGACTATGATGACGATGTGCCAGATGAATTCGTTGAGAATGCGTGGAGGGAGGCCATCCGGCGTGCTTGGCGCGAGGGCGGTGATGGGCAGCGGATTTCGAATGCGAACGATGCCTTCCGGCGAATTGCAGAGATGCGCGGGAGCGAGGCGCTGTGGAAGAAGTGGGAACAGGCGAAGGACGGTGGTATGACCCCCGAACGTGCGTATTCGACGCTCGAGGTGCCTGCCGAGATCGACGATGGGATGCTTATCACCATCTTCTCAATGCGGGTAAGCACACCTTTTGTTTCCGGTGCAAGGAAAGCTGTGCCTTGATAAATATGTGGCGTAGGTCGAGGATCAGCCGAATCAGGTGGATAGGATGCGCGAGGCTGTCTCGGTCATCGCGGAGATGAGGGATAGCGATCGTCTGCGCAAGTTCCTCGAGACTGGCAGCGACCGTGCGTAACCCTTCTCTGTTGATAGACTCAGAACTACGAGACTGACACCCACACCTAGCGGGAGAGATTGTCCTCGCCACGCGTCAGGATTGGCCAAGAGGCCTCAACCAGCTTGGAAACACATGCTACTTGAACTCGCTTCTACAGGTATGCCACGCTCATGTTCTTCAATACGCTCCCCGGATCTGAAACACGGCATAGTACTTCTATACAATTAAGGACCTCCGGGAGGCTATCGCGCCCTTACAGGATTCTTCTGGGAAAAGTATGGACGAAGACAAGCTTACGGACGATGATCTGAAGCGACATCGCGTTGGTGGACGCCTGGTCACGCGCAAAGAGATCCTACGTTCAAAGAAGTGTTCGTGTGATCACGCTTTTGGCTTGGCTTGTTACTCATTTAATCCTAGTCGTCAGCGAACTTGCTGAACTCTTCTGGAACCTTGAACATGCTGATAACGCTTCTGTTACGCCGACGGTGGAACTGGCGAAGCTTGCGCTCGTTACTTCCAAAGATGAGGAGGATGATATAGAACAGACCGCGACGGACTCATCAAACGATACAGACGCCACGCTCGTGGAAGACGCGCCACTTCGTGCGGGTCCTGTCACAGGTTCTCCGGTAGGTTCTCCAGGAGCATCATCATCTTCCGTACTTGGCAAACGCTCGCGGGATAAGGAGATTGGGTCTCGAATGTCCATTGATTCGGTCACGGACAAGGACAACTATGTCATCATCTCGAAGGGGCCAGACGCTGGGCCATCGGGGGTGAGCGGTGACGCGGAGATTGAGATGAAGGACGTTGAAGCGCCAGCCCAGTCGGGCCCGAAACCACCGCCATTACCACCTCGGAAAACGGCTGAATCGGTTATGATGTTCGGTGCGTGCAATAGTTACCTCATTTCTGAGGTCGTGACCTGATCGATGGCTGCGTTTCAGGGCGACAGCATGACGTCTCAGAATGCATGGACAATTGCGTCTTTCAAATCGAGACAGCTCTGTTGAAGTTTGACGGATTGGACGAATCGGAAGACGGAAAGTCAAGTGTGGTGAAACGGTACGTGGCCCTTGAATCCTTGGCCCGAGCAGCCATCCAACCTCGTCGAGCAGCTTGTTCTATGGGACCTTGCGGCAACGATTGGTCGCCCCGACGTCTGATGGCTCACGAGCTCTGTCTACCCACGAAACCGAAAACGTCTTCTCGATCCTCCCTGTCAGCGTGTCCGACGAAGGATACGATTTATACGACGGCCTCAGTAGTTATTTCCACTCAACAGCGCAGCTGGACTCGAACACAGTCTCGATGGAGATTACTCTGGTCGACCTCCCACCTGTGTTACAAATCCAACTTCAGGTATGTGTAATCCGGCTGGTTATCCACCTGAGCCTGTGGTTCAAATTTTGTCCGTACCTCCCAAATAGCGCGTCCAATGGGACCGCGAGACGGGCCAATCGTGGAAATCACAAGCGTATGTGAAGTTTGGCGAGACGATATGCATGGATCGCTTCCTTGACAGTTCCAATCCGGACAAGAGGGTACGCTCAAAGGCCATTCTCACGGACCTGAGCCGATTCCGCGATCGGATTCACCTTCTGACAACGGGAAAGGTGCGCGTGTAGTGTTCACATTTCATCAGAGAGCATTGTGAATCTATTGACGTCTAAAACAATTCCAGCATGCTCCGTTCACGTCGGCTCTCGGCAACACTCATGATATTCTCAAGAGTTTAAATGAGATTATCCCTCTACCGGAGGTGGACGGCCAATTACTGTCAGATTTGACCGCGGAGCAGGACTACGTCAAAGATGAGCTTGAATCACTGCGCGCAGGCGCAGCCAATATGAAGCAGGAGCTCGAGGAGATTTGGAAGGATGAGCATGAGGCTGCCTACGAACTCACATCTGTGTTCATCCATCGCGGGTCAACGCCGCAGTGGGGCCATTACTTTTTCTACTCGCGCCACCTGCCCGAGAATCCTGATTCGTGGTTCAAGTATAACGATTCGGAAGTGAGCGTCGTCTCGAAGGATGAAGTGCTCGCAGACACGACTGGCTCGACAGCGAATCCTTACATGGCGCGTCCCTTTCTCGCCGTCACCTTTACCTTGCGATACTGATTGTCGTCAAAACACTCTAGCTCGTTTTTGTTCGGAAAGGGTCGGACATGATCAGCACCGTAAAACGCTTCGATCCTATGTCCCTGGAAGAGGCTTAACTCTGCTCGTCTTGGTTTCGCTTTGATATGCATACCCGTCTATCAACTCATCTGTACAATAATACAATTCAACACAGCGACGTTGTACCTGCTTGTTTTCTTCCTATAGTAATCAGATGTGCGGGGTCATACTCGTGCCCCCTTCTCCCTCCCCCAACGTTGGGTACACCCTCGAGTACGGGCGCGATCTATTTTTCAAACTTTCTAAGCAAGCGGTCAGCATCCTCAAAGTAGTATGGTTTATTTGTGGTGTCATACCGACAGCGGAAACGACAGTACTGTTCTGCCGAGATCGTGAGGGATGCTCCTTGAATATCACTATCTCGGGTTATATCGATAAAGTAAGTTTCTATTCTTGTCGACCATGGTAGCTTTCTGAGAGCCTGTGAGGTGCTCATCGACGGATGCCAACATAGCCAGGTACGATGTCCCACTTTCACGAATGGCGTATCTGTCGGGGCGGTGCTACGTGGAATTCCACGCTTCTCTGACAAGGCACAATTGGGTAGGTTCAGAAATAAAACCAAAAATGCCGCTATTGCCCTTGGCGAAGACAATCTAATGTCCCCCATCCTTGGGACTACACTGCTCTCTATTTTCCGGGGTCTGAGCTGGCAGATGGAAGGTGTCAAACAAGCACTAGTACTGTGCCGTCATCACCGAATACGATTCGGAACCGCTCGGAACTGGATCCGGATCCGTACTGAAAAGGCCACGAGCACGACCGATGAATCCCAAGGAGAAATTTACCGTAGGTAATGATTAAAGCATTCGCAGTCACAATGCGGCATCTCATCGATCGATTCGCCATTCGTCTCATCGTCTTTTTCGATGTGGGTCGGATGTGCCCGCAAATCCACGCATAAGTGCCGCCGCCATGGTCCTATCGTAGTAAAATCCGTGATGGTTTATTGCCGTCAAACCAACGAGGCTCTGCAGGAGAACATCTGCTGGAATAGCTGGCTGATACCTGGCACAGGATCGGAAAACAAAAGTCATTGAATTGAATGGGGTGGTGGCTGTCCATCCTGTCCTCTGAGTCTGGCCCAGGATTCTCATCGGATTATCGCCACCCAAGGGCAAGGTAATTTCTGTCGCTGTTTCTTTTCCGGGAGGAATCAACTTGACCTGGTCAATGTCCGATGTCCAGCCTGTGCGAAGACTTCTGATATAGAACATGTCGCTGGCACCGCAAGGGAAAGAAGCAGCTCTGGCGGCCGCAGCGCTCTCAAAGCGGTGCCAATCCTGACCATGTTATTCGACAACCGTGCGCTAGAATAATACAGCCACATTTAACGTGTAGTACAGCCGCGTGTACATCTCGAAGGCAGTAGATGTTATGTTTACTCAGCTCAGCTAGCAGGGTAAGTTCTGTCATCGAAAACATCGATGATTAATGCGTAAGCCTTACCGTTTTTGAACTCGGTTGGAACGACAAAATGAAAAGTGCTAGTGGCAGTACCACATTCATTAGCCGGTGGACTAGAGCACACAGCATAGCTACAGTATAGACCAGAGGGGTTCCCTCGAAAGCTGTCGGCGAAGGCACTGCCAGTGACAATATTAATGTGCCTCGCATCGTTTGTACCTTCCTCTTTCGGATACACCCGACCAGAGCTCGATGATAACGTAATGAAGAGGGGCAGCCATATAAGTCTCCGCCGTATAAACTATTTGAATGCAGGCTTTTCTCGTTTCAACACCTCTCCTCATCCCTCTCTGACAGTCTCTATCTCACGCTGTGTTTTTCAACTCGAAGGATCGAACGACCAACACTGATTCCATGTACCACAGGTCTTCCTATATCTGGGTCGTTGCTCATGGCTCATTCTTTAGCCCTAGAATATAGCTTGTGTCATGCTTTGGCAGTAGCTTTGCAACTTCTGGATGTCTCAATGCCTGTACCATCTATGACTCAGGCGGGGAATACCCATCTCCATGCTACGCATTTTCACATGTACCGCGCTCGAGTAGCAACCACACAACCTCAGGACGAGTCCTGTCGATGCTGATTCTGGTGAAGCAGCTGTTGTTCTTGACCATTCGCCTCTGTACTGTCCTTCAGCAGGAACTGCGAATCCCCGACGGCTCTCGGTGCCGCATATTGCTGCTCCCGATTTGGGACGCTCTGGCCCGGGCCATCGGGTAGTTCGGGGTTTTCTAGGACTTGCGTCGTACAGACAAGAATGTTCTAAGCAGCGACTGCGAAAACGCCGCCGAATGCAGTCCGACTCGGTGGGACAGCCTGAGTTTGCGTGCTTGCCACCTGAGCGCGATACAAAGCTGATTGCATGGGCTTGTGTTGTTTGGCTGGCTGGGAAATTTTGCTGTGGGGCACTTACTCCCAGTTTGATAACCAAGGAGGTACACTACTCGACTGGACCACCAACATGAAGCGACAAGTAGGTCATGATCTCTCCGGAGTATACCAAGCTTAACAGAAACGGATGGTGGAAAGGCATGGTACTCGGGGCCCGGGGGTGTCCTTTGTTCGTCTCCCAAACTTTGCCAAGGTTTCTTTTCTCCCCTATCTTTTTCCAGCAAAGTTTCGGGTTGGGCACGAATGTCAACTGTCAACTGAGTTTCAAGGAGCACATGTGTAGGAAAGGTTGGAAGATTTTTACTTGCTTGGAAATAGTTAGTTACAGAGACAAGAGGGGTGCAGTCCTACAAATTGATGCCATGTTTTTTAATGGTTTTCCTAACGCGAAGTCCAACTCTGAAAGGATGCGAAAGGGTGCGCTCTCACTTCTCTGTAATCGGTGGGTGGCGTTTAGTCGATTCAATACCCCTGTTCCATTACCGCCCCAAGAAGACTCGGTTTCACTTTCACTTTCGTTCAAGAATGCTCGACCCTTGATACTGGTGTCGGTACTAATCCGTGTGGATTGGAGCAACCCAGGCTGGACTTGCAGCCTATCCATTAATCTACCTATTTATGTCGCGGCTTATCTTCCGCAGGTTTAGTTTTTTCACATTTCCCGGGGCTCTGAGGGTGAAGACTTTGTACACCGATTACTAGATCGTCACCTTGTTAATATGGACAAATTTTGACTTTCTGTAGCAACTGACGACCCTCGGATGATTCCGTTTTCGGTACCAACCATAGCCACCCCCAAGTTCGGGAGTTATTTTAGGCAGATCACAAGCATATTCTGTTCTCGAAGTGAGCGCAGTCGGCAATCAATGCCAAATTGTACCCTTCATCTCTTCCAAAGCAGTACAGATACGTGGCGTCTTCGCTTGGCACAGGTCCCCAGCATAAGCATCGCCCGTCCAGGGTCCAGTGCTGGCACCAGCTTAAGATTGGACACATCGCGCAGGCTCAAGACAAGAAAAAAAAAAAAAAAAAGAAACAAGGAAAGGTCCAATTTAATCTACATTACAGGAAGAACTTTAGGTACCGGGACAGCTCTCGACAAAGAAAGGGGCGTCGGCGTCCCTGGATCCTCTTTCGACACGCCAGCGGGAATCGTAATCCGATGCTCGTTCGCGGGAAGTAGAGGGGCGTCATGGATGGCCGCGGGGTCGGGATTTCCCCGCCAACCGGGTGGAGTGGTCGTCGTCTCTGTCTCTTCTCCAGGCCGTGGTGGCGGTGTGGCCTCGTCTGCGGGCAGTAAGATCGGCGGCACAGTCGCGCGCGCATCGATGGCGGCTTTGATAGCAGCGAACTCGTCGCTTCCTGACCATGGCTCCAGGAGAGAATCGAGGTCATCGTAGCCTTTTGCCTTGATGACTGCCTCGCGCAGCGCCTTGTTGGCGGGCTTGCGGCCCTTGAACTGCGAGACGCAAAACTTGCTGGAGGCCCAGTGGTTGTCAAGGAACTTGCACTTTTTACCGATGAATAAGGGGAAGGGGGGACGATACTGGAGCATGGGCACGTACGAGTCGGAGATATGACAGAATGAAAGTGTCCTCGAGGTTTGCGAGAGGGGTAGGGGAGAATACGGTCGGATTCGCCTCCGCGGCGGTGGCAATCATGACGGAATCCGCCCCCGTCGCAGCACGTATCCGCCGTGCGTCCTCGAAACCTACGCAGTCACCGTTCTCAATGACTGCCACGTTGAACCCGAGACCCTTGACGAAATCAACGATCTCCTTGAGGCGATGGATAAGGGCGCGCTCACGCGGGCGCATGTTACGGGTGCGGCAGTGGATGGTGAGGCAGTTGATGCCGGTGTTGACGATGCGCTCGACAAGGGCCAGGGTGTCCTCCTGTGTTGGGAGTAGACGGATCTTCGCGGATACGGAGATGCGAGGTGGAAGCTCGCGACGGAGGACAGATAGAATGGAACACAGGAGGTCAGGGTTCGTCAACAAGGCGGCACCCATGCCCGCATGGGTCGAGAAGGGCTTGGGACAGCCGCAGTTTAGCTCTATGCCAGAAACATCGTCCACGACGACGCGCGCAGCTTGGACAGCGAGATCGGGGTCAGCAGAGCCAACCTGAAAGATGAGATACGGCTTTTCTATGGGATGGCAGGTGAACATGGCGCGCTCTTGCTTTCCGTTGTATGAAATTGTCCCCGATACAGCTTAGAAACAGCGGTCTCGGTCAAATTTGTGTGGAAAGAGAGTGAAGGAGGCATACACACGATCCACAACACGTTCTGCATGTAACATGGCTTTATCCACCATTTCAGGACCCCAAACTAGTTTTGCGCCATGTTTCAGAGCGAAAAGTCTTGTGGGAACTGAAGATATGAGAACCGGGAAGGAAAAGGCTTTTATCAAAGAGTTGAGGTAACGTACGGGCACCAGAACGAACCATAGGGGCAAGCATGACGCCATTTCTGTAATCATCGGGAGTGAGGCCCGCTATTCTAGGGCGTTTGATGTCGCGGGGTGGCGAAGAAGAAGAGAGAGAGCGGCGGGACATGAGCAAGAGTTGAGTGAGGATGACCATTCTCCTACTAAAGGCCTCCATTGGTTCGTTGATCGGAAAGCCGTTAACTCTACTCCACTCATCCAACTCGACTCACTTCAACTTGACTCGATAAATGGAGTCACTCCGTAGTAGCAAAGCACCGGCTCGCAAGGGATCCAATCCAGCTGCCAAGCTCAACAAGACGAGCAAAAGTGTCCGCAAGTCCCGGGTCGATGACAAGATCAAACGGCGCATGTCCACGCGCTATGCAACGATCTCTGCTCCTACTCCCACAGACGCAACCCCGCCGTCAGTACCAACGATACCACTCGGCTTACGCAGCCCTGGTCTTGATAACATCCGTGAGAGCGATGAGGTCGTACAGCAACAACCTTTGTCAAGAGAGGAAATCCGTGTCGCGGAGAACAAGCTGCTAGATGCTGAAGACTTTGATCCAGATGCCTGTGCGTGTGGTCCTCAATTTTAGCATTTTGCTATCAAAGTTGAGCGACGTCTTAGATCTTAAGGTGAAACTCGCCAATTCTACAGAAGCTGAACTTCGCTCGCTACAGTCATCGTTGCAAAACTCGAAAGACGAGGTCGCGGCTGATCTACAACGAAACGTGTTCAAAAAGTGTGCTCACTCTGACTCGTCCGTCGCATGCATCTCAGACGCGTTATAGCTACGCCCAGTTCGTTTTCATCTCCAAGGAAATTGGCACGCTCGAGAACGATTTGATGGAGCTTAAGGAGAGTCTCTCGGAATGGAAGAGCATGCCTTCTGTTCTGCACATCGAAGAGTCGGCTTCCGTCGCTGGTCCGTCCTCTCCTTTCTCTCTCATCCTGGGGCTAACGCCTTTTAGACCGCCGACGTAATGTCCGCTCATCCGTTGCTGATTTGCGCGTGCTCTACGCGAATCAGATGCAGAGCCTGCATTCCCAGATAGAAGGTTCCGCCAAGTTTGTCCCGACGACGCCTGGTCGGCATGTCATCGCCGAGGTAGATGGCATACTAGCACTCAACGCTGCGACGTACAAACCCATGAGCGCTGTGCGGTTCGTGCTCCTTGATGATGCGGTGCTTGTTGCTCGCAAGCGTCGCCGCCGTAACGCGTCAGAAAGTGATAAACTTGTTGCGGACCGCTGTTGGCCACTGAATGAGATGCTCGTCTTAGATACAAAGGATACTGCCAGTGCGTACTCCTACACCTTCCTCGTACAAGTAGTGCTTATTGACATCCCCCAGCACTCATCAATGTCTTCAAAGTCAGGCATGGCAAGGAGACTCACGTGTATCGTACAGAGTCGGCTGTGGACAAGAAGAATCTGCTTGCACAGTTCCGCCACGTAGCGGAGGAGCTGGCTGCAAAGAAACGCAAGGAGCGCGAGGGCGAGCACGAACGACGGAAGAGTCTATGGGTTGGTGGTGTAGTACGTCGCTAGCGGTGGTTCTTGTCTTTGATTCTCTGATTCTAACTTGTATCACTTCCAGCGCAACTCAATGTCCCTAGATGTTCCGCCTGTTCCGGATTGGATGTCTGATCTCGCGCAGCAAGCGGGTATGGGCGATAGCGCGAAGGAGACCTCAGAGCGAGACGCGCGATGGATAGGTGACTTTGCGGATCAGTTGACAATGGCGATTGCGCTCCGCGAGTGGGACACAGCAGTAGATTTAGTTGAACAAGGTATCTCCTCTCTTCATTATCTGCCATCCTACCCCTTTTTGATGTACCAGCAGGGCAAGCGAGGCTCAGTACCATGCCGACACTGTCCGCAAAGCTCACACCTTTGACAGCCTCGCTTACCTCTGCTCTTCTACAAGCACTTTCTTACCCTCACAATCACAAGGAAGCGGTCAAGAAACTCATTTCCTTGCTTATCCGCCTAGACGCTGGTGCCGCAGCGCGTACGACCTTCCTCGCCGCACGCACAGAGACTGCACGTCGCCTTGTACGTATGATACGCTTTGATGGCCACATCGGGACCTACATTAGTGAACTTGCAACTACAATTTTCACGGTAATTAAACATACTGCGGACTGGTTCCTGGCGAGTTTTAAAGAGAACGAAGTTGCGAGTAGTGAGTCATCTGTGTTGGCTTACTAAATAAAAAGGTGCCTCTGACCTGACATAATGTTTTAGGCTTCATAGAATGGGCAAAATCATTGATAGAAACTTTTGCTGAGATGTTCAGGATTCAGGTCTATAGCACGGACGTTGACAAAGGCGTGGTGGACGAGGCGTTGAGCGTGACACATAGCCAAAGTCGCAAGGTGCGTGCTTGGCTCCAAATTATGTGAGGCTGCTGATCTTTGACCGCAATCCTAGCTTCTTCAAGAATTTGGCCTTGACTTTCGGTTTATTCTCGATTCTCTTCTTGTCCCAAACCCGCTCGAGAACGTTCCCCCACCGGTCCCCATTCTTGATCCTGCACCAAGCACATCGCTTCACGCCTCCAATGCGCGCCCCATACGCAACACACCTGCATCAGCAGTCGAGCAAGCACCCGAATCGGCATCTACGCCACCTCCTGGTCCTGTAGCAGATCTGTCCACACGTTCGGCGCGGAGCACACCCACTGCCGCGCCGCCAACGCCGCCTACAGACTCCCCAGCCCGTACACCGCGCACTGCGCCCATACCCTCTCCCGTGCCGTCGGCGGCGATGCTTGTACAGCGCAGCAACTCGCCGTCCGGACAGTCGCAGTCGCCCATGCTCTCCGCTTCCGTCGGGCGCCGCACACGCTCACCATACCCGCCCCCCTCATCCACCCCGAGCCGCCCCACGACGCCGTCTCTCCTCACCCCATCGCGCGGGACCTCTGCGTCAACGTCTACGACGTCACTGGTACCCAATTCTGCCACTACACAGCCAGCACTCGTCTCGCCCGTCCCCGTGCGCGTAGGCCTACCTTCACCCGCACATACTCCCCTGCGCGGAGGAGCATTGCCACTCGCTATGCGCGGGCCCAATGCACCGCCACCACGCTCGCGTGAGAGGCCTGGGAGCGCGGCTGGGCGGGAACGGGAGCGGCCGCCCCCTGTCAACGTACCAAGGCGGGAGGGGTATTTCTGAGTTGGGTTGCAATGTGGTGTATAAAATTTGTAACTAAGTACGATACTGGACAATACTATCCCACTCATACTCAATACCAGTACTTACTATTGCTGAGAACCGGTCCGGGTGCCGTGCATCGTGATCAGTCGTGCATCGTGCATCGTGCTGCGGAACACTTATCCAGTTGAGTGGCGCACTTCAGCTTCGCACTTCAGCAGCTACCTCACCTCAGTTTGTCTTCACCCTCCTTGGACACATCAATAGAAACCCGTTGTGGTTAAAACATCCGGCTGCAGGTGGATGTCAAAATCCTCATCAGTTTTGACACTTATATCACTTTTGCTGACAATAATAAATATGACCTTTCGTAGTGAAGGTTCATTCATCTATGCTGAATCAATAATTTCTCAACACACCCACTTCCTCGCAGAAAATGTTGAATGGGGCACACGGTCCACGCGAGGAATTCGAGGGGTTCGCCCTGGATTGGCTTGGCTACTTCCCAGCTTGGCTCATGCCTTGATCTACGACAGGGAACAACAGAAGGTACATAAGGAGCAGGAGCACGCCGAGGTGTGTTCGGTATTCCGATTGGGCAGTCACAGTGCGATATGCTGATCTCCATGGCCGTGTCCCCTCCAGCACACTCACGAATCCGACGAAAAACCCCCTTGCGGTCTGGACTCACCCGGACCGTCACAGGGGGAGCGCGTTGCCAAACATCGAGACACGGAACAGGAACAAAAGGCCCTCGCGATTCGACGAAGGAAGGAATTTAAACGAGCGCAGAAGGAGGAGCGCAGACGCAAGCAAAATGCCCGGCGATTAGAGGGACAGAAACGGGAGTTTGAACGCAAATGCGAGGCACGGAGGAAAGCAGAGGAAGAGGCTGCTGCTGCCGTTGCTGCTGCCGGTGATACTAATGATGCTCCTCGCGCCGAGACCCCAAACAAGGGGTGGGCTGGGGAATATTCGAGGCAAGGAGAAGCTCGACCTCGACGGCGGAATGAAGAAGCTCTACGGGCCCAGCCTAGGCGCGAGCAACAGCCGCAGTCACCAGGGGTAGAAAACAGGATACAGCGCGAGGGCCAGGTGCGTTCCAAACGAGGAAAAAATCCCAGGGTGGTGGCCGAGGCGGACGATCAGAAAGTGGATACGGAGAACGATGCTGCGGAATTTCTGAGGCGCGGTGCTGGCGCTCTTTGCCTGACAATCACAGACAGAGAAGAACATTCCGTCTCGCCTTTGATGCCGCATGTATGTGTCTTCCTTCCGCCTTGGGGTAATGAACTGATCATCAACCGTCTTTGAATCCCTCCGTGATCATGGGACCTTCGACTCTCAGCCAACTTCGGTGGTATCACTTGCACCACCCTTGACTCTATTTCGTGGATCATCCTCCCTGTCTTTTGGGTACAGTGACCTCTGTGGCCCACGCGAGGACTACCAGACGAGCCGGGAATCCGGCTATCTATTTGACCCCCCGCAACGATGGACAACAGTTCGAGCCCTCATGCCAGTGGAAAGCGCACAAACTCGCGAAGATGCCGCAGACGTGCTCTTCGAGCCGCCTCACGAGCGATCAGGGGGCGCTGCCGGTACCGTCATACCCCAGGTGAAATTTTGTCATGTCCGACTCCTCACGGATCATCCTCCAATTGTCGACGTATCTAGAAGCATACACGAACCCCAAAGGCGTCATGTTCGAGGCAGGGGCCTTAGTTGGCGCAGAAGAGGCAGTCGAGGTCCTCGAGATGAAATATCCTGATCATGAACAAGGGTTCTAATTGTTGTGGACGCCGATTGTGCACCTCTGACGGCACCGCAGCCTCTTAATCACCTCGCCATCCTGACGTTAGGGTTCCTCGACCACGTTCAATCCCCCAAATTACGCTTATCGTAACAGTTATCTTTGATCAGTCCGGGGGTGTATATACAATCAGCCCACGTCACACGCGTCCCCTATGTAGCCACCTACTGCACTTCGCAGATATCATCATATCATCCAGTAGATAATTTTCGGCCATTGAGGTATGCTTAGATCATCTCCGATCCTGTGTAACCCCCCTAGGTGTACGCTCTTTACATATGAACCGATTACGCGAACCGATTCGCTTCCCCCTTACGAGAAAATGGCAATTAATGCGAATGCGACCACCTGCTTTTCTCGTAAATGAAACCCCTCAAAACTGCAGCGGCGCTCGGGAAGCAACGGGCCACTGGCGCAACCTGGACAGTTATGAAATTACTCGCCGCCGATGGTCGTTTGTGTAAACAACTGGCAAGGCAGTACCGAAACGTTGGCTTAACTGGCCCGAGAAACCTGCAGCCGCCACGAACGTCGCGCGCGCGAGATAGAGAGCTCCATGAGGCTGCGGAACTGCCGTCGTTCACTCGGACGTCTAGTGCTTTCTGTAATCTACGGGGTGGTCGTGTATTCCCGAGCTTGTCGCCCAACTCAAAACTCTTGCTGGCCAAGCGACTCTGTGCCCAGTTCATGACAACGCAGACGCCTACCCTTAATCCCTCCACTTGCCAGCAATGAGTCGCCATGAATCATGGGCGCAACATGCCACTGCACATGCTTTCCCATGGGGCTGCCGCAGACCTCGTCCTTCCCTTCCCTTCTTTCACTGCCCTTTAGATTAACATGACATCTTGGGCTACCGGTCGGAGTCACAGTAACCGGTACGCCCGGAGATCAGGAAAGGTCGCGTCACACGCAACCCCTCCCCCCCTCAAGGGGTTCTTTTTCACTCTTTAGTAAAGACCAAAGAACGTAAACCACCTTCTCACTTTTTTTGTCACCTTTTAATCTTTACTTTTCCTCTTGCCTCGTGATTTGTGAGCGGATGGATGGTTGGCAGGTTGGCAGCCGTACGAAGAAGCTGTACAGTAATCAAGACTAACCTCAACGCCGCCATCGCCGGGGTCTTGAGACCTTCCTCACTGCTTCTTTATGATTACGGTTTGCAACGTGCAGGAAAAAGTGGCGCCCTCTCTGTACATGTGGGAGATGACTCGTCGGAAACGCAATGTATTGTACAAACACATTACGAGTGAAAACGTATGCGAATTTTTTTTCTCTGCCCGAATGCGGTGAGGGCCGAGTCGTGCCTCCCCGTCGACCACGGAGGCTTGTGATGCAATTCGTGGGGCTTTCTCCTGACCCCGCTCAGGGCCAGAAAACTGCTGCACAGGGACTCCCCCCCTCAGAGTTCACAAAGGTGGGAGGTGTGCCCTGCCACAGCTGGAGGTGTCTCGTACTGTCTCTGTGAATGTGCGCGACGGATTATCACGAGTGTGGTTAGACTCAGGGCGCTTCCTGTTGCCATGGGACCCAAAAGCATGATGCATGAGTATTGAACACACAGAACAGGATGGACAACTGGAGACGCCACCCCCACTGGCTGTTCACAGCGTGTTTTTTCTGTTTCCCGTTGTTAGTTCTACTCCATGCAGTGCTTGGTGATCGGTTGTGATTTCATTTTGACTTGAGGGTCGGTCACTATGCTGTACGACACAGAATATCGATGGGTTATAAATTACAGCACGTGTCTATGTCTACACTAAGTTACATGATCGCGGGCCTCGCGCGAATCGTCATGCATGTCACGTCCTTCCGAGCCGTCGCGCACTGGCATCACTTGCGCGACCGTGCGACCACGTCCGCTTGGCTAAATACTGTGTTTGACGTATTTTGTTGGGCAGCACGAATCAATTCAGGTGCCAGTGCCAGTGTCTCTGACGGGCATAGCACTGTAGTAATGATTGGCACATTGTGGACGTCGTGATATAGTAGGACAACCACGTCACTGTGGATGGACCGTGTGAGTTTGTGCGCACATGTGCGCTTTCCCGTTGACGTACACAGAGCAGAGCGCGCTCCTTTAGGCAGAGACAGACAATGGAACGACCTCATCTGCGAAGCGAGTGCCATGCCAGCTCACGGCCGGCGCCCGATGAGCTCACTCTCTGCCTTCGAATGTTTCTCTCGCCGGGTGCTCCCTGACAACTGGCACTCGCAACGCACACGGAGAGGGTGCCAGTGGGCACATGCCGGTGGTAATACACACTTCATCTAGAATACCCCGCCACGTTCAGGCCCTCCCTGTGCACTGCGGTATGGTGATCGGGGCAAACGATAGTGTTTTCGGCGTAAAAACAACGGGACTTACGGTATTGTGACTCGCATGGGAGCTGCAGTGACAGTACTGACCATACAGCACAGCATGTGGGGGTTTCCTATGGTCCCGAGTTTTCCGATAGAGTTTCTGAGTCCCGAGCTCTGATGCATCTGATGCGTCCAGCGTGTTGGGAACCCGCTGGGCTTGTAGAGATCTCCGGTCCCTCCGTCTGAATTACCTGAAAGCCCCTTCCTCCGAGTCTGTCAATGCAACCCTCGTGGATCTCTCCTCCGTCGCGCTTGCCAGTGATGCTCCCGCGCCACTGACACTTACCGTCACTGATTGCCGATGCGCACGACTTGCAGTACTGGCGGGAAGCCATGCATGCGCGCATTATCGGAGCTGATTCGGGGGTTGGGAGAATTTCATCAAGTTTGTCTCCTTGCTGCTAAGGGCAAATCGCTTCTCTATCTTTCTTTTTCCCTCTGCGGCTTCTGTGCGTTAATTCTATTCTGCAATCCCAGCTCGATTGAAGAGCTTCTTTTACTATCCCGGTCTTCCCCCTCTTTGTGCCCTCCGTTATACGTCCCCACAGCATGGCGGCCCCCTCCCCTCCCTCTTATGACGAGATTATGAGACGGCAATAATAAAATGGCCCCTCTCGACTCGGAATGACTCGGCTCCCCCCTCTTTTCTGGTTTCCGTCGAAACATTCCTATACAGCAGCTTGCATACAGTATCTCGTGTTTCCGGTTGTGTGGTGGAGTGTGTGCGGATTCAGTCCACTGACCGTGACCGAACCCGACCATCCCAATAACAGAGGTCACAGTCCGTGGTACTTCCGTGGTGGTACATATATAAACCGATTCGATCCTGAGCGCTGTGCCCTCGTCCCCACTTCCCTTCAAAGTCCCTCTTCACCTTTCTCTACCCGTACCCACCCTTCTTTCCTCCCTTGCTCTTTCTTTCATCCCGTGTTATAGAGATCCACAGAGATGCGCTCGCCCGACCCGACGCTCCCATCCATCACCTTCGTTCTCTCTCAGGCGCAGCAGGTTGTTGGCACCTCGCGCAGCAGTAAACGGGGCAAGTTTGGCGTTCGTCGCACCACATCCTCACCGTCCATTGTCCCGCATCCACCCCGTTACCCACCCCAGCTAGACCGCGAGTTTCTCAAGGTAAGATCTCATCTCATCCCCTCCTTCGCACCTCCTTCCCTCTCCCCCATACATAAATTCAAATGCAAACTTTGCCTCTCCTCCCGCCACCCGTCGATCGAAAGTATGCGCACCGGTTAGTGACTGATGCGAGAAGACGGTAGATTACCGGTTTTCCAATCCGCCTCGTGCCCCGTCTCGCTCGAGTTTTGCCCTGGTAAGTACAAATTACATTCCGGTTCACCTGCGCAATTCATGCTGACTCCACTCTCAACCGTCTTCTCTCGGCTCGTCTTGAATCAGCCCAAAGATATCTTTGACGCTGATGCAGAGATAGAGATCGTTGTGCGGTCACCGACAGAGTCAGAATCACCGTCGACCGCGGGCTCAACGTGCTCAATGGCGAGTGGTCGGAGCAGCACTCGGCAACGCACCCGGTTAATAAAAGCTTTTATGCAGGTAAGCGCATCAAATTGGGGTCTCATCGGCCTCATCGATTGATCGTACCTTACGTTCACTGGCAGGACGTGTGTTGTGCGTTGCGTAGCCGGTGGCACGGGATGCAAGCCGTCCGCCGTGAGGAGCATCGGATTCCGTTTGACTTGTGCAACTAATCCGGAGAGCGAGAAAAAGCCTCGTCGTTCTGCCCTTACGGAGATAGAGAGGGAAGGGAGAGGGGAACAGGGAAAAAAAGTTCAACATCAGAAGTTATCTTCGCCCCCCACTCATTATCATCAGATACCGCTTCGGGTCTTCTTGTAGCATTATACCTCATCATAGCCCACGGGATCAGCCGTGCACCCTGCGCAATGTATCGCCTCGCTGTCTATCGTTGGTGTAATAGAATTCTGGAGTCAGCTAGCCACATAATTTCCCCGATCTTCTTCTGGTAGAAGGCGTAGCTGTAATGGACGACCTGTCCTTACTTGGGGCGGCGTGTGAACGGCGCACAGTGATTACCCCAATGTCTTCGCGGTTCTTCCCTGCTGTGTTGTTCCAGAAGCGCACGGAAATGGAAATGGATGGAGAATGTAGGTTTAGAAAGTATCAATACAACTCCGCAGCTAGTCGGTCAGCAGATTCACTCAGGCTACGTCTCACATGACATCTATGACTTCCTTCAGCGCACGTTCATCCAGGATGTGGAAGCCTTTGTCCATAGTGACCTGCGAGTTGAAGGGTCAAGGGCCGTGATGAGGTGCGGGAGGAATCGAACATACCTGAGCAAGCTGGACGTTGTGTTGGTCAAGCTTTTCTTCCATGACCTGCTTGAGTACCCTCAACACGAGGACCTGCGCTTCTCTTAGGGTCATTTGCTGTGGGTATGTAAGGACTACGTATTCAACTCAAACATGACGAGACGGCGCACCGAGTGCCACTTATCCTGGAGTTCGCTTTGGGCTGCTTCGGAACCAGAGCCGATCGCTTTGGCGTCGTAGCGTACAAATGTCCCTGAAGGATCGGTATGGTAGCTACAAAAGTGCAAAGTATCAGAACCTGATGCACTGATGCAACGTGGGACACGTACAGTTGTGGACCGAGCTCATCGATGCCGGCGATCAGTAAGGCGACGCCGAACGGCCGACTCATCATAGCGTCCTCGTCATGTACACTCTCGCCAAAGCGAAGTGCAAGGTCGCATACTGCTTGCGTGACACTCTCGACCTTGATGCGCTCGTCATAAGTAAACGCGTGATTTTGGGACGTGACCCGGGCATGGTCGACCATGGTCCGCGCATCGGCGGTGAGGCCAGAAACTGCACAGCCGAGATGTCTGTCGATCTCCATGATCTTCTCTATCGAAGAGGCTTCAAGCAGGGGTGATTGGACGCGCTTTTCGACGCCGAGGACTACGCCATCTGGGGTGCGGATGCCTACAGTTGTTGAGCCAAGCTGGAGGTAAAGATCAGTATGAATGGTATGAAGGATATACAAAGTGGCGTACCTTTATGGCCTCGATAGCATATTCAACTAGGGCTCAGTGAGTTGATACCGTGCCGAATATATGCACGAGTGGGTTTGTTACCTTGAAATAAACGACCCTCCGGTGAAAAGGTGTTGACACCACGATCTCGATGAGGACAGGGTCATCGATAATTCGAGATGAGTGGGGGGTTTAAAAACTCACCGTACTCTGAACGAGTTAGGAACATGAGTAAAGGAATTGAGGAAGGAGAGAGGGAATACCAACGCAATCCAGAGAGACGCGACGCGCATGCGTGAGAAGATCTGAGTCACGTGCGGTCCATGGACGGAAGCAATGATCTCGAACGGGGAACGGAACAGAACAGTAAAGGAAAGAGGGACGCCACGGAGATGTTACCGTACTACATACTGTACGGCGATGGCGATGTGGGATCAAATTTGCGATGGACCGGGGAACGGGGACGGTAACTAAACACGGCAAGATCTGGTAACGAGTGAGACTTAATAAGGTGGTGGGACTCTGAAAGGTCCTGACCCCACCCCCAAACCAAATAACCGGATACAGATTTCTGATCTCCTCGGCTTTGGCTGCCTGCTGTGTTCCAGTACTAGAGCCCTTCTCAGCGTTTCCCGTTTCCTTCCCGCTCCCACTCCCGCGTCCCCTACGACTATCACACTTTACCACCTTTCCGCCACCATGGTCGCCGCCAAATCAGTACCTCAGAACAACCTCGCCGACTCTTTCGAAGCTGTCCTTCGTCCCCCACTCGACGAGACACCCGCTCAGCGTGATGCCCGCATTCGAGCCGAACAAAACGCAAAGCGTGTCAGCGATGCGATCGATGAGCAGCTCCGCACAGAGCGTGCTGACCTCAAAAGGAAGAGGGCCGATGTCAAAATCCTCCTCCTGGGGCAGAGTGAGAGTGGCAAGAGTACGACCCTCAAACGTATGTCATTTTTTCGCCTTGTCACTCGATGAGCCACATGTATCTGCCTGACGACCCCGGATACCCGTTCAAGCCGCGCACACTAGCATACATTCATACCCCTCTTCTAACGCTGACTCATATCCCAGAGTTCCAGCTCCTTCACACCCCCGCAGCCTTCCAGGCAGAGCGAGTAGCATGGCGCATCGTTATCTATCTCAATCTCATCCGCTCCGTCCGCAGGTACATCCCTCCCGTAACCCCAATGCGCTGACTCATCGCCTCGTAGAATTCTGGACACCATCGCCACAGAGCGAGAAGAGGAAGTACACGACCCCCTTGACCTGGGAACTCTTGACGGCGATGGGCAAACTGTCACCTCAGTGGCGATAGACCCAGAAACTCGTCGCATCGCCGCTGAAAAGTACGCCGAGTACAGCGCAGCGCTTGCCACTGTTCTTGAATTGGAGGGTCGACTCATTCGCATATTGCGTCAAGACGACGATGATGAGGAAGCGACTCGCCTCGGAGATGGGAGCGCACCGGGTTGGTCTACGCCACGGGGCGAGTATGCTGTGCGCACGACTAGCAACTGGAAACGTGCCCTCTCACTACGGCGCAGCCAATCGAAACGCATGTCAACGTCTAGACCGTCGTGGGAGGATCCCTCCGACCCTGTGCACATTCTCTACAGCTCTCGTAATGCCATGATCCGTTTATGGAATGATGGATGGGTTCGG
>Ga0307512_10000743_pt1 | contig 48263 bp, 35 predicted proteins | sample 14_EM_MG_FD_200267 | JGI IMG/M metagenome (GOLD analysis project Ga0307512, IMG submission 200267) | Populus trichocarpa ectomycorrhiza microbial communities from riparian zone in the Pacific Northwest, United States - 14_EM | ecosystem: Host-associated > Plants > Roots > Unclassified | place... | reverse complement strand
CACTGGAAAGAAAATACTGGCGGGTACAGAGCTAAACAGTCAGGTATTCCAGAATACCTGTATATAAGTCCAACTGAAATCAAGCCAAAACTCTCTGAGGCCGCCGGCGCAAGAAAACCTGGTATCACTAAGTACAGAGCCATACATTGAAGTACTGAGCGATACTGGTGCTCCCGTCAAACTCAAATCGAGCCAAAGATTTCTCTAAAGGCGGAGGTTCAGAAATCAAGGAGTATCATAGGTACATAGCTATACAAAGCAGTATTTTCCAATACTATAGCGCTATTCAAACTCCAACCAAGCCAAAGACATCTTTAAAGGTGCTGGATAGAGAAAAGCCGGTATTTATAAGTACAATGCTATACAGAGCAGTATTTGAAGATACCATAAAACTAATTCAGCCCAACTGAGCAAAGGATTTCTTTGAAGGCGTAGAGTCCAAAAATGGAGGTATCAGCGCGTATAGTGCCATACAGAGCAGTATTGGGAAATACAATGCCATCAGTCTAACTTCAACTGAGCCATGGATTTCTTTGAAAGCAGTTGATTGTGAAAGGGACCGTTACTCATAAGTATGGCGCAATACAGCGCAGTATTGACAATACCCTGAGTTTCATCATTTTTCAACTGAGCAAAAGATCTCTTTCAAGGCTTTTGCAGTAGGGACGATTCCGGTATCATTGGGTACGGGTTTGCTTTGAGTGGTATAGTGATGTATTTCGAAGCTCAATGGCGGGAGAATGATGATGATTTCAAATCGTGATACATACTGACGCATACCGCGCTGTATGGATGAGTATTCAATAATACTCGGATTACAAGATCTGTGAGAGCAGTATGTACAACGATTGAATTCTGAAGGCACCGCAGGTAGTGCTGAAAATGAGAAACAAATATGGACCAATACGGGTCAGTACCGACGAATATTTGAAAATAATGACAGAACAAGAGTCAAATCGCGAGAGTTCTAAAATGCGCGGAGAGGTAATCTTGCTGTTGTACAAGAAAATCATAGCCGAACAATACCGACACATACTGAGTAGTATGGCTTGGTATTGAACAGTCGCAGTCTCTGCGCGGAGTCAGTCATTACAAATTTATTACTACCTAGCGAGCGGGCAGCTGCCCGCAACTTTTAGACCATGTTCTATCGAGGCATTACCCAATGCCAAGGACCATATGAGGTCATAAAATTGCCTACCATAGGTGATCCTGGAGGGCAGCGAGGGATACACGATGCCCCATCTGCTGTATTGATAATGGCGCCTTGGCGAGCCGCGCATGTGAACTCCATTCTCGACCCAAACCGATTCCTTTGAATTTTGTCACAATTTGACTGTCAAGCTCATACGTTTGTGCACCCAACCCAATGAATTAATCAGGGTTGCGAAGAAACCACAAGTACCGGAACGAAGTGCATGACTTTACCACTGACTCAGAGAGTCTGATTTAGATACACCCTCCCCCGATGAGTTGGAGACGTGTCGTCGCAAAATCCTGTAACATTAAAAGAAGCAGTACAATTCACGTCAGGAGTTCGACCGATACTTCAGAGTACTCGTGCCTAAATTTTGGCCCCGAATAGTTATGCAAATAGTGGGTTGTACGGTCCCTGACAAGGTAGGGGAATATCTAACAATTACCACTCCAGAATCACACTAAGATATGTACATACTATATAAGGTTTACGCTTGCAGCCGCATGTAGCCAGCTCTACACAGAGAGGCTAACTAGACTACTGACAGGCTGCATACTTTGATACTGCGTATTCACAACAAAGGCTCCATCGCGCACTTTCGTTACTCCGTGATTCTCGAACACCTATATTTTATATAGACCCTACTCTATATCAATGAATCAGGTGTAAATAATAAACACTGGCACCCGGAGTTACCTGGTACGTTTCTGCAAAGTAGTTTCCGTACTGAATTTTTCTGTACTTGTTTGACCATGCGGCCTACCTATACCCTGCGGTAAACCTTTTCTTCGAGGTTTTATTGAATGTCAGAAAATGATATCACTTATATTAGACGGAAAGTTAACAGTTGCTTGTGTATCTAACTGATAGTGCCATGTTATTTCCTCTGCCTCCTACTCCATCCCCCTCCATCTCTAAGAACGACACCTCCGCGAGAAGAACCTGACGTCTCGCATGTCGCTACCAAAGCCATAGCAGCATATTCGACAAAGTGATTTAGGGAATATACCATATTCATAAGACCAGCAAAACTTCCTACTGAACCCCATATTCGAGTGTTGGGTTTCTGTTTAGGGCACATTGACATGGTCTCCATTCTGTTTGGTTGATTTTTACTTACAACATATCACCGGTCCGCCATAAACATCTTGCCATGTTAAGCTGTCACGATGACTGCAAATCAAATTTGTGGTAGGGTGCCTTGTGCCTTATCGTCAGCCCCACTTACTGTCAGCTTATGTTATGTCTATATATGCAACAATAGGAGTTGAATATCCGGCGGGAAGTGTGGCGAGACTCGGAGTGACAAAGTGCGGCTCTGTGTTCCTAAGCGGCCAGGGCCCAGCCGGCCTGCATGAAACCTAGTCTGTCTGCCGCCAAGGCAGGCCGTTACGGCCGCCCACAGATCAGGCCGGCCGGGCATGGCCCCTTAGGAACACTGATTCATAGACGACAAATTATCTACTGGATATGCCCCATCAAACAGTTCTTGACCAGTGTCTATTATGATCCGTTTGACACGAAATCTCGTCCAATACCGGCCGGTATTTCGCTTTTTGGCATCCCAAATCCTGTTTGTGGGCGGAATCATTGACCATGAATCCTGTCCTACCCCAGGGGTGTGGAAAAAGCCCGCCCCATCCGGGCAATTCCTTGCCTTCCACTGGACTATGGTTTGCCGTCCTGGGAATTTTGGACTGAAGGACTATAAGTGTCTGTAGTCTTTCGAGTGATGCACTCATGATGCGAGTGATGATTTCGTGACCGGGTGATGACCACCAACATACCCAAAAGCTACATCATTCGCACATCCACAGTATTATAACTGATCCACAACATCATGTTAAGATGGGAGAGTCTATATGACGGTATGCTGGGCCAAATTAATGCCAAAAGAGTGGTTAATCAGAATCTTCAACTCTGATAGTCGCCTCCGGTCATCCAGGTCGGGCCTTGCTCTTGAAATGCCCCGCCCCCTAACAGGATGACAGCATTAAACTTAGAATGACTGGCGGGCAGACGGACTGTTTCCATCCTTGATTATCTTCATCCCAAGGTTCAGCCTAAAACCCAATGAACAGCCGTTGCTCACCGCTGTTCCATTCAGCATTCAGTTCAAAGGCAAGAATTGTTGACGTTGTAGAGGGCTTTTGCCCGAGATCACGTGTTTTTACTATATCTACGTCTCTTCTCTTGATCTTTAGACTTGTACTTAGACACAGGAGACAATCGACGAGCTTTCTATGCTTATCACAGTGTACACGTGCCAACAAGAATTATACGCAAGGATACTATGTAGGGACGTTGATCAAGTCAAATACGTGATTCGCGATAATTCTTTGACCATGATTTAGCCATATATTAAAGAGCGGTCAAACCGCTAATTATCTGTGGGCAATGCTTTACTATGGATATTGGTTACCGTATTCTACACTAAAATCGAAATCCTTCGCAGTCCCCAATTAGTCATATAGGTTGTCACGGCTGTAGTGTTAGGTGCTTCTGAGATAGGTGAAATCGATTATTTTAGCGATTTTTAGCGATTTCGGTACCAAATGTACGATCACACAATGGATATTGAAGATATCATAAACCAGGCATCGGGAGGCGAAAGCAGGAATAATTATGCATATTTCATTTATAGAACACAACAATCCGAGTAGAACTTGTGGACTTAAATGTATGATTTGGATGGTTGCCATAGGCGACTGAAATGCTAAGTTCTTACATTAACAACGGTATCTTCAAAATGTTTCTCACTGAATGTACTAATAATTACATATCTATAACAGTTAAAGCTACTAGGTATAGAATTATATAACTATAAGTATAACCTACAACAGGTCAATTAAAACAACCAATAACCAGTTTTAGTACAGGTTTCTGCATCTTCTCTCCGAAACAACCTGGGGCCCTGTTTTGCTGGCCATATGTGACCGGCTATCCACTGGAGACACACTATTTGCCATATGAGAGATGATCTCCTGGCTGTAATGATATGGCGGTGTGAGACAATGCATAAGAGCATCTACGCTTGATATATGAAGGAACATAATAATCGGCCGTAACAGTGAAGGACAACAAACAAAACAGAAAACGTGTCACAGCGCAGATACAGAGATGGAAACAAAGACCCCCGCCAAGCCATACACTAACCGAGCAAAATATCCAGAGCCGCAACCTTAGAGCCGCTCAACAACAAACCCAAGCCGCTCCAAACAATGCTGTCCCATTACCTCCTCATATCCCTCCATCTCCATCTAACTTCAGTTCTGTAAATCCGTATCCCACCCCCCTAACACACCCCAAAATACTTTCCCCTCCTATGACTCATAGTTAATGGAGCAATATGAATGAGAACTGTGGAGTTACCTCTGGTTCTGGTGTTCAAGTTCTGTTCTGTAGGTTGGACAAGCCAGTAGCTATTCATAGTAAGTGATGCGCGTATAGAGCTCTGTGGTTGTCTGTCCAGGACTTACTGCAATTATGGTTATGTGCAGCCAACTCTTCATACCTCAGTTTTCCGACCAGGACATAACCAACGAGTGCAGCAGGCGAGAATATAGAGGTAATAAGGAAGCCCCGGAGGATAGCTTTAATCATTAAAGTTCTCGAAACCTTCATGGCGATGAAATTCCATGAAGCTGTCGACAAAAAAGGCATCATATCCCCAATAGCCAGCCAAAGCATGAAAACAATCCCATGCCATGTAGTTATTGGTGTTTTGAATCCTGTAAGCAAGTAGATTATCACAAACGGTAGAGCAAGCGCAATGATCATCAGAACATCCGTAACAAGTGGCATCCACTTATAAGCTGATGGGCGCCACTTAGGGTTTCCGATCCCGAGTATAAAAAAGCAGTTCAAGTTGAGGTTATTCTTTTTTGCTTCAGTATATATCTCCTGAAAATTCTGATACGAGTTGATCTTGGGGGGTTTCCTGCTTAACCGAAGGAGAGGGATACTTTTTCCTAGATGATAGAAGTATTCCCTTAGTCGAAAGAGACTACGGTCCTCAGGCGACAAACGGCCATTGCTTATAGTACGAAGCGTTGTTTCCTGATCCATGTATTGTATTGTTGGGTCAATCGGCTTTGCTTCTGTTTTATCCTCGTCAAGCTCCCCGATAACCCCATCAAATACCCCTCCTCTTTCCTCCGCTTCTTTCATGACTGTTGAGCTTACCATATAGACAGTAGGATAGGATGGAGTGACGAAACCGCTCACTATGTTGACGAAAGACATTAATCCGTAAGGAATTGCAGTCAACTGGTAAGCCCCGTAGTCCTCAAGGTCAGCCGCCCGAAGCATCCTGATGATAGAATAAAGTTGCACGAGCGCAATGAACGATTTGATGATGCTGTGACTTCCCGAAATACCGACGTCGTACTTGGTAATCCGAGGCTTGTTCTGACCGTTCTCGGTCACACATGTATTGGGTTCGCCTTTTTCTTCCTGGCCCCTCTCGGTCTTGGTACCGTCATTATTGCCTTCGGTCTTGACTTTCTTTTCGGGGAAATATTTCTGAAAGTGTTTCAGTTTAACAGTAACCAAAAATGAATTAAATTTGACAGAAACCTACCTTCTTAAACTTTTCCATCCAAGTATATTTAGAATGATATCTTGTAAACTCATCCTGAAAATCTTCGCGACCTTTCCATTTAACCTTACAGTGCGGGGGAATCCGAACGAGCATATATTGGCCTTTTTGGCACTGTTGAATTTGACCGGTCGGTGGCTTTTCTGGGCATATATGCTGCTGGCATTGTGCGCATTTTCTATCGGCCTGGTGTTCGCTTTGTCCATCGTGCCCTGCATGCGCGCGCGGCAGGCGGCATAGGCCGTGCACCCTTATATACCGTTGCTGTAAACCTTCCAATCCCTCTTCTTGACAGTAGATCGGTTGTCTCACGCTCGTATTCGAAGCAGTGCCCGTATCAGTTGCAGTACCCGTGTCCGTTATAGCGCCGGTAACCGTCGTAGTGCCCAGAGTCGTCGAATTGTCCGATTCTCTCCTTGGGATTGATTTAGCTTTACTGTTCAAATTGCCTAGGCATGCTATGATATTAAGGAGTTCACAAGACCAAGACAGGTCCTGGTCATCTAGATTAATAGAGACTTACGATAGATATATACGGTCATCCTTTTCCGGCTTCCACTCCTTTGTACGCGCAACAGTACATAGGGCTCCTGCTTCTAAAGCACAATCCAAAGGATCATCTTCCAAGTATGCAAGGTTTTCCAAGGTACGACAGGCCATCAGGAGACCAAAACATGGGAAGACAAGAGCCTGTACGGCAAAAATCGATATGTAAAAAGGGCGGTATCCGGGGTTGAACCGTATAGTGAATACGTGAGCAATGTAGTTGGTGATGATAAACTGTAGTACCGGGATCACTATGTCCGATGAGCAATTTGCCAGTTCCTCATGAAGTGAAAGTGTTTCAGGTGGAACGGTGGAATTTGATTGAGATTGCCGTACTGCGAGCGATGAAACAAGGACGGCCGGAATAGCAGCGAACCGACCGAGTTGCCGAACTGACATTTTGGCACACGCTTCTCGGGATCGCTCGAAGATTTACGGTTGTTGGTGAAAATGCGGTGTTGCGCAGCGCGAACGATGGGAGTCTCCGTGAAAATAGGGCCACAAATGGTGGTCTAAGTATATAGCTATCTATAGGCGCACATTCACGAGAAGGCCCTTTAGTAATATAGTCTCTAGCAATAGTAGCAACCTTCGTTGACGGCGTTGCATCAGACACATCTCCTGATGTGGATACAAATCTGCGCATCAGAACTACCGTCTGACAAGCTGGTCAGGCATGTCTCACCAAAGTAGTTAACTGACCTCACTTAGCGAACTAAGCGCTAACTTTCAAAATATTGCACGATGCTTTTTGACGATCTTCATCACCCCCAGAAGCTGAACATCTTACATATATTACAAACCTTAATCCTGCAATGAATCGGGGATTATCCGGAAAGAACCATTGAATAGGTTGCTCTCATTCGTCTGGCTTCTAGTTCTATTGGATTGCCACACGATATCAAGACTTTAACGGTGAATAAACGTATCTCTCAATATTAAGCATGAGCTACAAAATCTATTTATTGTACCAACGTATCTAATATATCTTGTAAGTTTGATAGCGCAGGGTTTCCACATTGTGTAGTATGTGTAGGATGGCACCCGAGCAAGACACCGAGATTACTTGGGTACGATAATGTAGCATAACAAAAATCGCTAAGTATGTGTCGATCAACATTCTCGCCAGTCCACAAACTTGAATGAATGGCCTGGATAATATTAAGTGGTTGGTACAGTTCTCGCCAACTCGCACGGAACTGTCTGATTGGCATTCAAATTTTAACGATGCTAGAACTCAAATTTGACTGTAGGAATTAAATTTTGTAGAGGAAGAATTATGATGTGTTACGGGGTAAAAGAAATCGGAGTTATGCGTCCTATCCTATCACTGCGTTGAGTTTCAGCAGCAGAGTGAGTCATTTACATCTTCCAAAAATCTGCTCAGCTGCTCAAACCTGTTTACTACCTGTTGAACAGACGCGCTTATATACTGCGAGAAATCTAGATTAGGTTCCTTGCGTCAATCGTTCGTACGATAACAACAAAAAGTGGTAGAATACATTGCGGCGATTCTGCCAGGATTGTAAATCAGAAGTGATTCTGTGTCCAAAACTTGTGCAACATCATACAATAGGATCTACATTCTGAAAGAATGCATTCACGAAGTGCACGTTTGTGAATCATAGCCTACTTGCATTACAGTGATTCTGTAAAGAACTGTCATAGCTGACTAAATTCCTCTACCGTTCTTCTGCCGTCTCTGAGACCATGAAAACGTGTTGCTCGTTTGAGAAATTTCTACAAGCTGCTGTATCACCTTATTAACAAGTTAACGATGACACATTCATCCGACTTGCTAAGATGTTTTGTGAATATGATTCTGAGTAAGCCTATTTGCGAGAACTTCCAGCTATGGCTTACAATTTGAATATTCGGATCATTACCCTCGAACGAATTGCTAATTTTTGCATCAATTCAACAGTTGTAAAAGGAAAACAGGAGACTGTTCATGTGGACGGGATGAAGAAAATGATTTTGAACAGGTTTTGGAGTGGGGTTGGTATCTTAGATGCAATCCTTTTTTTTAGGTAGTTATGAGATTTATTCGCCAGTTCACCAATCTGCTGATCTAACATCTAGAACCATTGTTGCAAACTCGCGAATTGGTGTCCCCGCCGATGGGAAGGATAGCTGATAGGTTTAGGTGATGTCGCCATGTCCGGTCTCTAGTGTGGGATAGGACATTTTTATGCGAGTTTGGCTTTCAAGGCCTCCTATTCAATTTTGCTACTCGTTTGCTATAAGGAATAAGCAATTACCTAGTGCTGGGTGTTTCAATTGATTCGTTGTGACAGTAAACGTTACCGCAGGATGAGATGGTATCCGGTTTTTTAAGCTCTGCACGAGACATGTGCGACTTCATCCACAACAACTGATTGCTTCGAAGGTATGAAGAGCTATCGAGGCCGAGTACCCAATGGCTAGAAATTTCCATGGCTGAGGGGCTGGCGAATAAAATGAACTGATCTAGAGCTCAATGACGACCCCGAAAAGAAGGATACCGTCAGATTCTATTATTCTCTCTTTCAGTTCGCGAGGAATGCGTGGTTCCCAACCCTTCACCAATAAATGGTTGACCACAAGAGCAGTTCTGAGCTGTTCGCTAGTTTGGCTATACACTATTGTGAGATTTGCCGCGACTTACGAGAGTTCCAGGCACTCCAAATTGCAGTGTTCTTGTTGTGCGTCTTGGATCTCGGCCGGCAGTAGTTTTGCAAGTTGCAGCTAGACTTTAACCCTTGTGAGCTCCTCGCAGTTAACGACAATACATACTGCAACTGTGGTAGGCTGAGAGAGTATCAACAACAGAACCTCACTCATTCATTGATGCAATCTGCCGCAGTATTGCACTCTACTGCTTGACAAGAGCCAAGACGCACGGCGAGAAGTTGCGATTTTGAGGTGGCAGGACCGCTCTATCATGTGGGTGAATTCATCATACTTGCAGCTCATGAAACCTGCTTGCATACCTTTGTGGAGTAGAGTGTATGTTAGACATTTTGCTCCGGAGAAATGGTTGCAGAGTTTATCATGTCATGCTATCCCCTTTGGGAAGAGCCTGCATGCAAAGAAATATGCTATGCAAAGCTGCTGCATTTAGCGGGGCATACGTCACGAGACTGGCTTATACAGTTTCTTGCTGGCTGAGTTTACAGCGGCTGCAGTTGAGCGGACATGGATGCTTGAAGTTAGAAGACTACTTAACGAGAGTATTGTTCACAGATGCTTTAGCATAGATAGACTCTTTGTTTTATCCGTAGTGTAACCTTCCTCAAAGGGGTTCATTCTGCAAGTGTTCCGAGACATTTTGCGGAGGCTCCCCCGACGACCCCGCTGAAACCTAGTGTGGTCGGATTCTTGTTGGTATCACGATGTTTCACTTTCCACAGTGCTTCTAGAAAACCTGCTTTATTCTCCCTCTTGCACCATCGTGTTTTCAGGCCACCCATAAACCCCTCCACCGGCAACTGATCCTTCTTATCTGACCAGTAAATTGAATCGCTGCAAACGAGCCATTATCTTCGGGGCCAACTGTTGCCCTTTCCATATCTCCGTATCCGACCCGAGGTGTGCTTCTTGCTGATATGTGTAGTAGTGAACTTAGGTGTTACTGCAACCCATCGTTTTGTAGTTCTTGCCATGGGAGATAACCATATGAACAAAACCTAACCCATCTATGTACTTCTATTGCCTCGTAGACCTGTGCTAATTGACCGCTGCAGCAGATACGTTCATATGGTACTATCTAAGTCTGGTTAGGTTAACTCTCCGCAGAACTGTGGTTGCTCGGATTGCTCAGTCAGAACTCCATCCATCGTCTCCGGCTTTATAGTGATGCCCTCGTTCAGAATCCAAACTGACCATTGCAATGAGTACTGCTAGACTGTAGCACCCAACAACATACATAACAACTCTCTGCAAACATGTCGGAGTGTGTCTGAATGTCCACCGTTTCTAACGTTACAGTCACCTTTCCCCGCAGCGGATAATGTATTGGCGGGAGAGTGATAGTTGATGCTATGCTTATCGCTGGGCTTGGCTGGAGGTATATATCCTATTAGCTAGTTAGATCTCTATAATGCAGATGTCTTGTATTAGTAGTTAGAATCAGTAACTGCGGCTCTATATCAACGTTGTCGCATCTGGAGATAGATTTCTAGCGATAATTTATTTGCGTGCTACATATATTCTCACTCGATGCACAGTGCAACCGATCCACTCAGTTGCCACCCATACATATACATGACCATAGTCTAGTGAATCAGACTTTACAGATTGTAGGACGGAATTTCACTCACGGAGGACAGCAAATAGGTTATTAAGTTGTATGTACAGTCATAATAACGACCAGGGTGTTGTTTACACAGGGTTATATTTGACTGACGGTGAGTGTATGGTGGAATTTGATAGGTTAATGAGACTCTATAAACGAACCCCAGCTAGTCCGTAGTCTAGAAACAAGACAACGTCAAGAGATTGAGACTTGAAGATCATATCAAGCAATGGCGTCAAAGCTAGGTTCTCGCTTATCGTCCCGCTCTATCCCTGCACGATCTTATTCGGGCCGCTCGTTCGGTTAGCACAAGGATAAACGGATAAACCGTGACGCCATGAATGTACCGCAGATCCCACAGCACCCGCTCCCGAACCAGACCAAGTCATCCATCGCTGTGTTCGAAGTTAACCGCCAAAGTTGCATGACAGCACTGTAGTTAGATATAGATTTCTACAGAGAAATTAAGGGTTAAAGATATGTGAACAGATCGCCGCATCTAGAGTACAAAACTTCGAAGGATTAGCCTGGTAGAGCTTAATTCTGCCAACAGGGATCACTACTAGTGTAGCAGATTGTTCATCCCACTAGCTTTCCCGCCCAACCCGAACTGCAATTTTTGGACCAGTTTTGCCTTGGGCGGTTGAATTACTTGTCAAAACAAAAGTTCTCCGACATTCATCGCCGGTAATTGCAGATAATAATCCGAGCTAAGCTCCTGAGAAAGTGCTATACCAGCCTAATTAAGTTTGTGAGTTCTATCAGGAAGTAAAGTCACCGAAGTACGAGCGCTATCGAGCTGCACCGATTGAATCATTACAGATTAGTGTATGACCCCTGAAATCCGGAGGTCTGCTTATCATACTGTACTTCTCGACGCTATTCGTTGTACACTACTGCATATTAGCTGGAGCTGTCACGTCTAACCTTCACCTGTAGCTACAACCCTGCCAGAAATATCCTGACTATGAAAATCATCACAGTCATTCTAGATAGAATTCTCTGAGCCCAGTGCCCGGGTGTATAACATGAAGTGTGACCCCTGTCACTTAGAGATTTGTAGTTTCCTTAGATAAGGGTTAGGGTGTTTTGCAAGAGTGATCCTGCATTCCAATTGGCTGGCTCACGGTATGTCACCCGTCACGGAGATGACCACCCTTACAATACGAAATAGCAAGACTGTACAAAGCCACGAGACAGATGTCAGCAGAATGAAGGTGCTAGTCTGTCAGTAATGACACAGCATATGGTGTGTATACTGAAGCATCATGGGTCGTTTTCCGTTGTGGCCTCCCCTCAGGTTCAAGAGCGCAGAATTTTGTGATTGCGGTGGAAAACCCAACCAGAGGATCAGCTCTCCTCATCTTTGAAGAGCTAGAGACAGTAGTGGTTATATCCGCCAGTGATCTCAACAATTCAATCAAGTACTAATTCCAACCACCAGTCCATAGTCCGGTTCGGTACCGGTTCGGGGAAGGACACCGGACTATCAGAATAGGTTCTAGATGTTGACTAAGGATTTAGCCCAAAGGTCGTCAGGATTAGACCGAAGATTCTCAGCTCTCCGGTAACCTCGCTTCGTACGGTACTTGGCTCTTCGATTACTGCGGGCTTGGTACAACTCTTTGATTACTGCAGGCTTGGTATAGCTCTCAGGTTTCGTCAGGCCTGAGTGGTTCTTCGCTCTAGATATAATATCTTATCCTATATATGTCCATCTTATTCTCTCTTTGTACGATAGAGAATTTAGCATCTTTAATTCTCTTTCTTGGTTGCTCTCAACATTAAATACTTATTTCACGCTTCCCAGCTTCGTAGATCGCTGCCATTTTCTTCCCCCGGCAAGCAGCGCATTCCCTGCATTGCGTATACATTCGACTTTGTTTCTTTGTGTTCATGTTGTCTAGTATTCACGGAACGAAGCAGGAATCCTAATAGTCTTTCCCGGACGGGACGGGTTTACTGACCCTGTCAGCTTGGCCATGCTTCCCTAAAAGCCCTCACGCGAAAGTTGTTAGGTCGGCTGGGCCCGTTAGCAATATTATTTAGCTAGCCCTCGAACATTGGTTTTGTAAATACCAGAACTCGGTAAATGTAGGTGGGTGCCGGAGATTCATTAGAGTCACTCTCTGGGCTCTGTGTTCTCGTTAACAGTGTACGTACTTGTCATGCATTCTCTACTTAACCTGGCCCAGGAGGGACCTAGCCTGCCTGTTACGAGATTATCCGTGCCGTCTCCCGGCCATTCGGTCATGGGCAGGTTGATACCAGCCAACTCAGAGTATTTTGACAAGGCCAGCGCTAGATAACTGAACCTCGTCAAACTAAGGTGCTACAGTCTGAAGTGTTACGTCTCCAGGGTTAATAAATGTCTGGTTAATTGTTGCCTACTGGAGGCCGCGATTTTGGAGGCCTGGCTTGGTGGCGGCCAGGCTTCATGCAGGCCGGCCGGGCCTGGCCGCTTAGGAACACCCTGGTACTTACACAACCTACCCTTGCTAGCCCTGGCCTCATCGACTTTATCCTTGACGGCCGACCTCATCATCAACTAGCGATACCTATTGAAAATACGGAAGTATCTACATTTCTCTTACTAATATTTGTACTTTCTTAAGTATTCTCCTTACGATAAGATGGTACTTTATGGATAAGGATAATGTGGTGTGTTAATAACTTTTAATACTTTTGTTATCTTTTATATTTAGGTTGTCTAGAAAGTTCCGGTTAGAACTTGTCTAGAACCTTCTTTTTTAGTTCCGTTGGAAGAGGGATTTATCAGCGCTTATCTTAAAAGAACGCGTCTAGATTGTTCTGTTATATTCTTTATGGTTCTTATGTAGTTTTGTACAGTTGCAGAGTTTTTCTCTTCCTGTTTTAGTTATTGATCCGCAACCGTGGTCATGGACAATCACCAGTTTATTATTGTATATATAGATACTGTTTCGCCGGTTAGAGAACAGTTCTTTAGACTTGCTCAGACATCGATCGGAATACTACAATATCTCCTCTCGAATCCTCTCCTCAGTATATGCTTGCCTTTCGAACATTTCTAAATTTCATTATACTTGCAATACTTATTCTTCGTATACTTCTTCTGAGATTCTAATAGATCTCTTCGGACTTTCGCTGTTACAATCGAATAGGTTATGAGCCCGGATTAGCGATACTGATTCAAATCCTGAATATCCTCCACATGCTCAGAATTTGTTCAATGTTCAATCAGATCCCGTTGAATATCGAGATGTACCCGAACCCTCCACAACACCACTCGGATCACTACCTCCTTTGCCTCGCTCAAAGACACCAGTAATCACTTCTTCCTCCGGAAAGAATCCAATGTTCTCTTTTTCGGCTCGCGTCGACAAGAAAACCCCAGTAAACGTCAAACTCGATAGCATCGGTAAACTTACTGGACAGGACAACTATCGGATATGGAGCGCCTCAATGACTATTGTACTAAAGGGCATTAAGGCATACGAGGTAGTAGTGGATGGTGTGTCTCCAGCAGACTATGCTGAACAGACAGAAATGGATGCCTATGAGCATCTTAAACATACTGCGTCGACCATATTTATACAGGTGGTCTCTCAAGACATTTTGGATAAAATTGTCGAATTGGAGGACCCGCACCTTATGTGGACCTGGCTTCGCACTGAATATTATAGAGACTCGGCTTTTGCACTTGTCTCCCAGATAATGAATCTGGTCTCCCTTCCTACTCAATATTCTGGTACAGACTTACCAGGATTTATATCCAGGTTTGAGTCCCAGTGGCTCCATCTTACAAAACTCTCGAAAGCCTCCTCCGATTCGTACCGAAAAACCTTCGCTACCTTCCTTAATGAAGATAAGGCCAAGAGAGATTTTCTGTTGGGTTTTGTGGTTAAACACCATAAAAATGTGATCGATAATCTTACAACAAAAGATAGTTTGTCTTATGCTAATGTTAAGCAACGACTTATGGATATCGACACCTCCGAGATCGACGACAATTCGGCTCTCTTTGTTTCTAAACCTTCGGGTAATAAGAAAAAGGGAAAGAAACCATTGGGAAAATCCAACAACTCCTCCTCATCCTCCTCCTCTCCGCAAACATGCACCTGGTGCAAGAAACATAATCCAGCAAAATCCGATGGACATACCTGGAATGAATGTTTTCGTCTACAAAAGATGAATAAAGAAATGAAGGAAAAGGAAGAAAAGGATAAGGCCGAGGAAGCTGATATTACAACCAAACAGAAGGTATGAAACAAATCCTTCTACTTTGACACGGCCTGTACCTCACACATGACCCCTTATGCAGGGCGACTCCTCAACTACTCGGTATGTGGCGGATTTGTAAAATCCAGTTCACAACAGAGCATGGAGATCGCAGGCGAGGGAGATGTGATGATGGACTGTGTTCTGAGAGATGGATCGGTTTCTTCTTTTTGTGTCCAGGGTGTTTTACATGTTCCTGATTTGGCACATCCTTTGATTTCTTGGAGAAAGTTAAGAGAAAACGGACATACAGAGTTTGGCGAAGGGGATTATATTTCAATTAATAAGGGAACAAAAGTTGTTTTTGAAGCTGTTTTTGACAGAAATTTGTTTAAAATTCCTGAGATATCCCATTTGGCCCATAATACTTATGACTTCTGGCAGCAGGCACTCGGACACTTAGCACCATCAACAATGGATAAATCGTTACAGTTATATTCCGACGCCAATATACCAGCAAGACCTACGAATTACATCTTCTCCTCCTGTGTTAAAAGCAACATGACTTGGTCTCCTCGAACGTCAACATCGAAGAAAGATAGGAATCAACTCGATCTTGTTCATTCTGATTTGAGTGGACCCTTTCCGGTTCCGTCATATGGTAATTCCCTTTACTATATTACTCTAATCGATGATGCTACTAGAGTTGCGTGGGCTCGATTCATGAAGCAAAAATCCAAGACGACTAAGGTAGTCAAAGACTTTGTTACAGAAATGGAACTTCAAAACCACAACACTCCTGCTGCATTTCGAACGGATAATGGTGGGGAATATGTCACCAAGGACTTGAAAGGGTTCGTTACATCAAAAGGAATTATACCCGAGATTTCCCCTCCGTATTCCCCCGAGTCAAACGGAGTTGCAGAACGTCTTAATCGTACGATAGGAGAGTCACTTAGAGCTATGCTTGAAAGTGCACCGACTTATGATAAGAAGTTATGGGCTGAGGCTGCAATAACCTCAGTATATATAAAAAATCGACAACCTCATTCGGCACTAAAGGATCTAACTCCTTGTGAGGCTTTTTATGGCACCAAGCCATCGATCCAGCACATTCAACCTTTCGGCAGAGAATGCTATGTCCATGAACCGTATCAGAAACGAACGGACGGAAAGAAGTTATCTCCGAGGGCACAAAGGGCTATTTTTACTGGATACACCAACGTCCCCCATCATTATAGAGTGTTCTTACCTGATACCAAAAAGACTATAGTATCAGCAGACACCTTTTTCCCCCCTCTCAAGATAGAAGGGGCTACGCCAACAATAAAACGTCGAATTGACGAAATTCTCACTGCTCTCCAAAGTGACACCCCATCAACATCCGTGGAATATACCTATAATAATAGGGGTAAGACAATGGATGACATGTGGTGTCAATGGATGGATGAGAATCCTCAAAGAGCTAATGATTTGGTCGACAATGGTCATGAGATCATTGCTCGACTAATGAGAATGGACTTTAAGGAACGAAATAGAAACGGGTATTTAGGTGCTCCTTATTGGGTCTACGATGCCAACGATATGGCCTATCAAGAATCCCTACCCCAACAACCCGAACAACCTGACGAACGAATATTGATCGAAGAACTCGATAGAATCGAGGAATTTGACGAATCCATTCGAACTGTTGTTCCTGCAGACCACCTTCTAAATGACGAACATCAACAATCCAACAGGCGATCTCAACTTCGGTTAGAACGCCCGCCTCCTGCTCCTCCTAGGCCTATGACGCCACCACCAATTCCATTGGGACAGGTCGTCACTGGTGCTGGAAGAGTTGTGAATCCGCCTGAACGCTACGGTTTTGAGGGTTATGCACCTGAAGCTAGTATGCGAGATGCACCTCCTCGATCTCCTACTCCGGAACCTCAACCTCTGGAAGGATTCGAAGGAAGTCAATGGGCTGATATAAGTGTACTAACGGTTGAAGAACCAAAGTCTTACTGACAGGCCAAAGTGTCACCACAATGGTCAGATTGGAAGAAGGCAATGGACGAAGAACTTAAGTCACTTAAGGAAAATGATGTTTGGGATGTTATCCCAAAACCAGAAGGAAGAAAGATTGTGGCTAGCAGATGGGTATATAAAGCCAAAGGAAATGCTCAAGGAGAAATCGAACGATATAAAGCACGGTTAGTTGCCAAAGGATTCTCACAAATCTTAGGCCAGGATTACGATGAAATATTCGCCCCCATGGTTCGTTACGATTCTGTTAGACTTTTACTGGCATTATCAGCATGCAAAGGATGGCGACCTCGGCAACTAGACGTCAAGACTGCGTTTCTGTATGGGATATTAAGGGAAGAAGTTTATATGGATCTACCGGAAGGCAGCCGGCTGGATGGGATGGTGGCAAAATTAAAGAGGTGTATTTACGGATTGAAGCAATCTCCAAGGGAATGGTACTACCGGTTAGTAGAATACCTAGGACCTTTTGGATTTGTTATCACTTCTTGGGATCCCAGTGTTCTCGTTCACGAATCAGGAGATCTCTTTTTAGCTATATATGTGGACGATATTACACTTTTTGGAGCTACTGGAGAGCTGAAAGAGCAAACCATTAACGTGTTAAAGACTGAGTTCAAAGTCAATGACATGGGTGAGCTTAATTGGCTTTTAGGAATCCAAATAACCTTTACCGACGATGGGATCACTCTTTCCCAGACAACATTTATCGATAAGATTCTGAATCATTTTTCGATGCAAGATTGCAAGCCGGTCTCGACGCCTATCAACTCAAACCAACAGTTGAAGGCTATTGAAGACGAAGACCAGCGTACCGATGCAACGGCATACCAACAAATAATCGGATCTTTGATGTATTTGGTTACTGGAACAAGACCTGACCTAGCGTATACAATCACTCACCTCTCTCAATTCAACTCATCTCCCTCCACAAAGCACCTAATGGCAGCAAAACGAGTACTTCGATATCTCCAAGGAACGAAGGATATACACCTTTTTTATCCATGGAATAATCAACTCACAATGACTGCGTATACGGATGCATCTTACGGCAATTGCTTAGATATGAGACGAAGCTTTTCAGGATATATATTTCAACTTGGGAACGCTATTATCTCCTGGAGATGTCGGAAACAGCGGTCCGTTGCTACCTCTACTTGCGAGGCTGAGTATATGGCACTTGCTATGACGACAAAACATCATCTCTGGTTGAAGCGTGGAACTCAAGAGTTGTTGAAAAAAGATATTCCTACGGCTCTCTTTTGCGATAGCAATGCTGCAATAGATCAGGCATATAACCCAAAGCTAAACGACCGATCAAAACATATCGATATTGCATATCACTTTATTCGAGAACAAATCGATTAAGGAAATGTGTCTGTTATGTATGTACCTTCGGAAGAAAATTTGGCAGATATATGTACAATGGGAATGACGAGATATGTTAATGACCACTTATGTTCAAAGATATTTGGATCAAAGTGAGAAGGGGTATTGAAAATACGGAAGTATCTACATTTCTCTTACTAATATTTGTGCTTTCTTAAGTATTCTCCTTACGATAAGATGGTACTTTATGGATAAGGATAATGTGGTGTGTTAATAACTTTTAATACTTTTGTTATCTTTTATATTTAGGTTGTCTAGAAAGTTCCGGTTAGAACTTGTCTAGAACCTTCTTTTTTAGTTCCGTTGGAAGAGGGATTTATCAGCGCTTATCTTAAAAGAACGCGTCTAGATTGTTCTGTTATATTCTTTATGGTTCTTATGTAGTTTTGTACAGTTGCAGAGTTTTTCTCTTCCTGTTTTAGTTATTGATCCGCAACCGTGGTCATGGACAATCACCAGTTTATTATTGTATATATAGATACTGTTTCTCCAGTTAGAGAACAGTTCTTTAGACTTGCTCAGACATCGATCGGAATACTACAATATCTCCTCTCGAATCCTCTTCTCAGTATATGCTTGCCTTTCGAACATTTCTAAATTTCGTTATACTTGCAATACTTATTCTTCGTATACTTCTTCTGAGATTCTAATAGATCTCTTCGGACTTTCGCTGTTACAATCGAATAATACCCACAGTATGGCAGCCCTCATAGCGATCGGCTAAATCCTTCGCTGGGCTAGAACATACTACTAGTCTATGCAAAGGTGCTAGACAGGCAACAAACATGGGGCATATGGGTATATTATGTTACATGCGTGGATCCGTCTCGTTTGTTCGGCGTGCAGCCACTATCAAAACTAACGATTGAAGTGTTTCTTTTGTCTGTGCGAGTTGTAGGTGAGTTCTGTTTTTGTACACGTGCTGCATCTACAGTTGCTTGTGTTTCTCCATGAGACATCTGCTACCCAATAACCGTAGTGCGATAAGTTCGTACGAATAAGAGCACGAGAGACTTCAGAGCTATATGCACAGTTCGATAGACATGTCTGAGACACAAACTGTTCGGTTCACAAATCATTGCACACCGTCTTTTAGTTACTAGGTCAGCTGCCATAGATTTATCACATCGAGGTGATACTTACAGTCAATTATGCAGGCTGTGTTGAAACACAGTTGTGCCTAGTCAGTCCGAACAGCAGATAAACGCAGATGTATCATATGTGGTATCGCGTTATTGGTTGACGGAATTTACCGTCAAGACACATGTCGCTGTTGGGGTATTTCTCGATTGCAATCGGCGGACTAATTTGTCGCGATATATTGTGGAGAACGGTGTATACAGACTACTAGCTCTGGTGGTGACTCCGCCGTAGCACGGATAGACGGCCGGTCTCCAGCCAGCTTCCGGCCAACCCAGAGCCATTACCTCTATCCAGCTCCTAATGTGTCCATGTCCATCTCTATCGTCTCCAGCAGGCAGCTGAGAATCGCTGGAGCTTCCAGTCAGTCTATCTCTACGAACTGTAGACAGCCCATGGCCAGTGCAGAATCGCTACTACTATTAAGTATCGTCAAAGTAGACTTTTCACGGCACAGTGTACAAAACTCTTAGTAGTATATAAATATGACTAGTGTTCCTGAGTGGCCCGGCCGGCCGCAAAAATCTGAGACCTGGCGACTTAGGAACACTGGAACACGAAGATATCCTATTCACTTAGACAGATCAGTTGGAATTATCCTTACTCTAGTTGATACCTCCTCATTCTGTAAAAGGGCGAGTCCAACAACCTCGGGCTGATTTCTTTAGAACCAGGACGCTATTTTCCTAGTCTATCCATACTGCCATTCAATGTTAACCTATGGTCATCTATACGGAGCCCTGGTCCTGGACTTTCAGCCTCAGACAGACCATTACCTTGGTATAGGGCCCCGATCGAACGGATCTGTCGGGTCCCGAAAGGCGCCAATCGGACCAGACTGTTGGGAACCTGACCCAGGCGCAGCAAATATCCTCCTGCTGTTTGAGATAGCCTCAGGTAAAACTCTTGCTCCTGTGGTGGGTGATTGATGAGCTATCTGTGGTACATCCTACACATCACCGACACATCGTCAATTGATTTAGGAAGTTCTCAGGTTGTACTGCGTAATTTAAATGTAGAAATATAGGTGCGATACAAACACATTTCTTGTGCCATAGGAGAAGAAAGGTTTGGTGCCATCTCAGGCGATTGCGCACATCAACACTAAAAAAAGCAAATACACACAACGGTCTCAAATCTTGATAGTCGCTTGTTCACATTAAATCATTCCTATCGAACCGTTCCAATCGTCCCAACCATGTCCTATCGGATCATGCAGGCAAGGTAGCCGTCGTCTGGATCTCGTCACCCCACATATCAATCAGTGTCCTCTTTGCACTGGCGCACTTCAAAGGCCTTGTAACTATGAAACAAGATTCATCTGAAATACATATCCCTTTGACACGAAACTGTACTACCATACGGTACCACCTCTGCTCATATATGCGGCCACAGCCCGGTCCAAGTCGGAGTTTTGTAAGCATCTACAGGAAGCTGGCGTAAGCTCACAATTGACTCGACCGTAAGAAATATCATAGCCATGAGATAGACAAGAAGTGAACACATTGAAAAATCAAACTTCAAAAATTGAGGAGTATCTTTGGCCACTTCATGCCTCAGCTCAAGGAACACCGACCAGATCGCATTCCCAAAGTTCCCAGAACCCGCCCGAAGCCGAAGCCTCCACAGTGCTAATACGACCTCGTTGCCTGTTTGCCCCAAAACTCTGAACGGTAGAACAAGGATTCCACCAGCACACAACATCCCCACACACGTCATCCGCCACAGCCAGCACTCCACCAAGGTAGGAAAGTGAGCATTCCACGCTGTGATATGAAGAGCGCCGTAAATGGAGATTAAAATTGCAGGAAGGCCGATGGATAGTTGCTTCTGTCCGGGGAGTGCTAACATTGCTGTTGCTAGATCGAATATGACCCTACAGAACATGTATGCTGCGCCCGTTCGGTGTTTTTCGGTAACATAGCTACCTAGTGGCATCTTATCTGTATTTTGTGGTTCGTTTTCGGCTTTGGCGATATAAAACTTGGCGGTTTCTATGTCGGAAGCATAGGGGGCGAGTGGCGGAAGTTCAATAGGCTGATCAACGTCTAATGGTTTGGACCACCAGAGAGTGTATAGGACTACCGCAATCAAAACCTGAATGGACACATGAACCTCCAGCAAAGTCACCGGTAAGCGAGCGGCCAGACGCCCAAGAACCTGTACCAGCATCCATCCAGCCTGAATGCAGACTATCAACTTTGCGATATTGTTGGCTTTTCCTTTGTCGACGATGTCCTGTTTGCGAAAAACGTCCTGAGGCAACAAGTCATTCTGTATTCCCCATTTGAAGCCCTCCGACGTTAGAGTGGTGGTGTATTGTGCGGTTTCGTGACTCCGTGGGGCTATGAAGCCACCCATCAGCACGAAATATGCTCCCTCAATTCCAATCAGATCCCCCTCTTCCCCCGGATTGACGTGGAATTTTTCGCACCACATGCGTCGCAGTTCTATCGCCTCCATCCATTGGCTGCAGGAGCGAAGTAGAATCAGTTCAGGGAACAGAACTGTAATAATCGCCCAAAAAAACTTGTGTAGAACACGGTCCGATAATGTGGCATTCGGTGTAATATTTGGGTGCATGGCTGTCCATACGGACAGCAAGAAGGTAGTTAGACAAGACCAGAGAATACCGACCGTGCCTCGACCCTTAGGTTCAGGAACATATCCGTATTCGACCGTGGTTGAGTTGTATAACAGTGGAGTAGCAAGGGCTGTAGCCGCCGCGGTAGTCGCGAGGAACGCAAATGCACGAGCACCGTCCATTTCCGAGATCTGGAAGGATTGATATTGATGGGACGGGTGTAGTTGGCTGGATCGTTCGAGTGATTTGCGAACGTGCGCGTGGAGACGATCTGACTAGGATATAATGTCAGTTCTGTTCATCATTTTTATATTGCTTCGGCATTACACCTACAGACTCTCTTGTGAGCTTCGGGATCCGTTCTAGTATAAACCTCTCGCAAGTGGCTAGCTGGTGTACGGCGTGAGGTTACTGCTGGAAGGGCGGCCTTGCCTTAGTGAGAGGGATCAGCTAGGGGATCTTTGTTTGGAGATCGTTTGTCGATCAACCTTAGATTGTTCGTTGAGAAAAGGTTCGCAGTAGTTCGAGAGGGTATATAAGAGCCACTAAAGCTTTCGCTGGTTACAGGTAGAAGTTGTGATGAACAGTTCAAGAAATTACCGGTGGGAGTGTATATATGTCCGTCTATTCCACTTTAGTTGTGAAGTAACTGACAGCCCATACTAGAATATATATGGGCGTCGTATTGGCAACCATTGGCTCCTTGCTGAACTTAGTGCTACGGCAAATTCTGTGCCAAAAGTTGATTGTGACCGAGAGGTACATCATATCATCTGTTGGGGGTGTAGAGTGCTGTATTTTCTGTCGTTCTTGCAGAAAGTTCTAGTTGCTATTCCATTCTATTCAGATATGTGTCTGGATCAAGGAGCTTATCAAAGGCACTATGCGCATTGCGTACTCCATACAGTATGCTATCACTTAGGACCACACAACCATCAGGAAGAGTTTTCAAAAATAACCAAATCTCTCTCGAAAAATAGTCAACATTGGTCTAATGACTGCAAAATTTGTTTTTCCGCTGACTCCCAAATCATGCAAACACAAATGGCGTTCTGTAAGGTTGATGGGGGATCGACAACACCGCATGTGGCCTTACAATGCTTGAAGTTATGTCATATTCACAGTCTGTGATAAAGCTTGTTTGAATTAATGCCAAGTTTATTGTGATGGAGTTGATGGGTCAGAAATATTTTTAACTTTAGTCGCAACTCTGGCAACGATCTCCCATGACGCGGCTTCGGAATGTAAGACATGGAAGTGATAGGACACGTTGGACACCTGATTGCTAACCATTCATCAAGGTCTAAAATCGGTATGATTGTTGGGTGTGGATCTCAACCACTGCCGTATAACCAGTGTTCGTATGAAAATGCTGCTGAGTCAGCAGTTTAAACTAACCCTGTTTAGGAGTGCAGTTGTTTACACTAGCACTTACGAGGCTCCCAAATGACAGCAGGGGCACCGGAATTGAGAACGGATGGATTAGTTTTCTACTGTATGATTTAGGCACCAGCTCTCGGGATCGCATGCCGAATGAGATGCCATCGATCAATTAATATGGTACAGGGCAAAAGTACACTTTGAATTGTTACTCCAAGCAGGTGCGGCAGCTAAAATTGTAGAAGCCTGTTTGTCGCATAACCCGTGGCAATCCTGTCTTGTTCACTCGAACTATCGGTACGAATAGATGAATCTAATGCATCCTGCATCCACTTTGTGACCCACGGATCAATCCAGATCATCCAAGAAGACCGTAGACACTTGACACGTCTCGGGCGGGCGAGGGTATGAACTATCACATTCCTTCTCGGACTAGGGGGCGACTGGGCCAAGTTATAAGTCCATGATGCGAGTGACAGCTTGGTGATTTGGCGACAACCCGTCCGTGTCATGACAGCTCATCAAGTGTTCTTAAAGGTCAGTGATGGTGGCAGCTAACTGTCCAGAAGCATTGTATCCTGGATTAAAGGAGTACTCTTGAGCGCAAAATATAGCGGCAACCTCCGCTATGATCCAACAGATCTCCGATCCGGGCTCCAGGTGTTTGCTCATGCACCGCCTTGCATCAAGGTGCATGTGGAAGTGATAAAAAGGGAATAGTGCTGCAGGGGTAAACCTGCTTTAGTTAGTATTGAAGGCAAGTCATGGCCGGAGTATGAGGCCGCAAGAAGACTAGCTAGTGCCAGGATTATTCAGAACCCTGCACGGCATATACAACGCGAATCAGAAATATTTATTCCCTATTCCCACAGAAATTCACACGACCCATCAATTCTTGATACTGTATTCTCAGTGCGGCGAAACCATTAACTAACCCTTGCTTATAATATAATGACTAGCCTGGGTTCCGATTTCACATTCCTTCTACAAGTACGAGGGAGTTAGTGGGTTACGTGGTTTGCTGATATTAGGGCGACTGGTGACTATGGCTAGGCCGCCTTGCAGTCTCTTTGCCTGACTCGAAGTATGTAGCCTGAGTAAGTCTGTTTCAACAAAATGTTTAGTGACAATCCGCCGAGGTTTAGATGGTTGGGAAGTTACGCCCGAATGATTAGGCACCGAACTGTAGTAACCTCTTTTAGATCCGGCACTGACAAATCGCAGTGCAAGGCCAGGTTAATATATAAACTTCACCCCGCAGTTGTATTCTAATGTATATCTGATGTATATCTAAGATCGATCTACGATGGTTGAAGCTGTATACATTCTATTCAGAGCTGTATACATTCTATTCATAGCTGTATTTGATTCGTGCCCATACATAGTACTCATTCTTCTATATCCCCAATGGATGATCTACTGTACATTCCCTGGCGTTCAAGATGCGGGCTCTGGGATCATGCGTGATGTGTGCCACTCCTACCCGCCACTGTTCATTGCAGATGCCTTTTACGAAGGTGGTTTCACCACCCTGAACCGCTGCAATGCCCTCTCTGGCAATTATCTGTTAGCAGGCTTCGCTATTTCAATGTGCGCCAGCCAAAAGGCTTCTTGCTGCTGCATAAATAACCCAAGCGTGAAATATCTCACAGTACTGGAAATGACCATGCAACGCCTTGTTTCTGAGACGGATTTGCGGCAATCTGGTGGGTATTGGGTCAAGCTTTGGCTCAACAGCCAAGAAACACTACCACAACATGCTCAGGTTGCTATTTCCGGGGCCTATGATAGGTGCTAGTTGAGGGATAAACTCATTTCTAGCAAGACTCAGCGGTGTGGGTCAGGATGTACCGTGGAGGGGTCCAGGCCAAGACGGTCGAGTTCAAGACTAGCAGTCGTGGTCCAGTACAGTCTGGCCTCCCTCCTGGACTACGATTTATCGGGCAGAGGGTTTTTGGACTAGGGGACTACTGGGCCTGGAGTAAGCCGAGTGATGCAATGGTGAAGCGAGTGATGCAGCAGTGACTGGCCTTGAATTGGATGTGCTCATCCACTCCTGTTACAAGGTTCCTTGCCCAGCTTTAATACACAAGAGTTGTATGCTATGTAATCAGTTACGAAGTGAGTAGTTTTCAATCTAAAAAACCCACGATAGGCAGCGGCAACTTCCGCCAAGGCCCGCTAGATTCGCGTTCTGGGCCCCTGCCCTGGATGGCAATGCCGGGCCCTGAAAGACTGCCGGCTGCCCGGACTATTGGGAAGCCTGATGAAGTCTGTAACGTCCCAGATGCTATGATGCAACAGGCGGATTTACGAGTGAGTAGAGTGAGATTTCTTGGAGGGCCCAGGAGGGGTGTACCGGTGACCTCGTTCTAGGCCTCATTGCAATATAAACATTGTGTGATAACCGGACACACATTCGTGAAGTGAATATGGGGTAAAGAAAGAAAGGGTCGCTGGAATGCCCATCACAGGAGTCACCGACACGTTTATATTTATTTAGTAAGGTATTCAACCCCAGCACTCACACACACCCTCTCGCCTAGTACACATGCACTACCATATCATAATCTCACCCCAACATAAGCTCATAAATCATAACTGTAGCATCTAGCAGTAGTAGAAACAAACCCCTGCTACCCTATATAACCCAGCATACTTACCACAACCCCGGGATCAACCTATACTTCACCTTTTCACAATATTCATCCCACGTCTTCCCATACTTCGCCTGGCAGCGATCCTCATCCCTAATACACCTCTGCACTAACAGAATTGTCATATAGATAGCATACGTCCAGGGCAGAATCGTAAACTCGCGAGCTGCCCACCCAGCCGCCGCACATCCGGCAAAGCTAAACACTAAATCCGCCGAATAATTCGCGTGTCTCACAATGCCCCACCAGCCGGAACACAACAGGACCGCCTTATGCTGCTTTTCGTCTTCGGTCTTGTACCGCGCCGTGATAAATTCTGGCTTCTTTCCCCAGATCGTGCATTCGCAGTTGGTGCGACGCGCCAAGTCTTTTTGGTGGTTTACCGATCGGAAGATTACGTACGAGCCGATGCCGGTGAGGAGCAGAATGGCAGCGGCGGTGAAGGAGAGCGAGTTGGGGTATAGCGCGAGGTATTGTGCTTGTAAAGTGTACATTGTCGGGAGCCAGACCATGCATCCCCAAGCGAGGTAAAAGCCATAGTGGTCATGGCAGATGTCGATGGTTCGGAGATACCTGGGAAGGGTTAGCGCTGAGGAGAGAGAAAGGTGGGGGTGCGTACCAGTCTTCGTTCACAAAGAAGTCGACGACGTAGAAAGCATGGAGGATGTTGACAATTACCATCGAGTTCGTGATGTATCCGTGAAGCTCATACTGCCAAGCCATAAACGAGAGGTTACTAGATCAGGTCAGCTACCAACACATGTACCAAATCCCACCTCAATAAATGAAATACTCACATCAATGTCCACCCAGCCATCCCCAGACATCCATTGTAGAAGAGTTTGAAGTCGAACCAGTCTCCGATCCTGGGATTCAGCTCAATCCCCATATAGTAGTCGTAGATGATGGACCCGCTGAACTTGAGATCGTCGGCATGTGTTGGCGCGAGATGTGCCTTGAGGTACACGACGGCGGCCAAAAAGTACCCGTAAATATTGAAGGCAACTACCAAGGGCTGCCAATTCTTCGCAATGATAGCAGGATCCATTATCCCGATATACACGACGACGGCATACGCGATATGGGTGACAACCCAGGCCAGCAATCCATTGACACGGTACGGTAACAGATGTCCGGCGGGAGTGCGTTGCCCATAGCCCGTCTGCGCAGGGAGAAATGCGTACAATGCCACTTGGAAAAGCACCCATGCAGCATATCCTGCCAACACGGGTAGCGAGAACCGAGGTGAATAGCGAGCGGCAAATTCTAGCGGGCCGATATATACGATGGCCTCGAGACAATTCCAGAGGGAAGCTTCGAAGTGTACAAGCGCAATTATGTATATGATGACGAGCACAGGGCAGATCGCGACAATGCCTCCACAGCCGATTACACACGGCCAGGTGCCGACATTGAAGCGTCCCCAGTGGGGGTTGACGTGGTTTTTTCGCACATCTGCTGCAGACTTCTGCTTCATGTTGCCGTCGTTTGAGTGAGAAGAATACCTCTGCCGTTGGACTGATGTAGGCTCGCTCTTGTCGGCCATGGCGGCAGCACGTATCGGTTTGTGGGAGGAACGCGAGGCAACGGTGACGAATAGTCTGTTGCGAAGTCTGATGGGGGAACGCTGAATGGAGGGAGAGTATAGAAGGGAGTGTCTGATGGTAGAGGATGGCCGGTGTCTAGTTATGAAGTACGGGTGTAAGGAAGAGAGAGGTAGAGAGAGAGGATATAGAGAGGCGCAGGAGTGCAAGAGAAAGAATAAGTACAAGTTTATGTGTGAGAGAGACTTAACGAGGGGGCTGTGCGAAAGAATGTTCTGTCCAAAAGAATGAGAAGATTCATGTTTTAACCTATCAGGGAAGAATTAGCTGCATGTTGTACAGAATAAGTTGTTTTGTTGGGTTGTGCGACCACACTGTATTCACCAAAATCAAAATTAATACCAGAAAAACAAAGAATACGACACTGAATGCTAGCCCTGCGTCATGTACTTTACAGCCCCAATTCCGACGTGGCCTTCTCATCGACAAGACATTATCTTGTGCCTAGCAACCAGAGCCTCATTCGCAAGCTAATTTCTCGGTGCCTCGTCAGAAGCTCGCTCAGCAAGAGCAGCTTAGAAAGAGCAAGGGAGACGTTTCCTGTGAATTCCCAAATCAATAGATAAATATCAACAATAGCTTACACAAAACCAAAGTAAAAACACTAAGTAGCGGCCAAGTTTTTGAAGTTATATGCCTTTGCGCAATCAAGAGTCAGTTTTGGTGTAGCGTTATAGGGATGTTATTGCCTTCCAACTTAGCAGAGTACAACAACTGCTTGACCCCACAAAAGTGCAAGAAAAGTAAAACAAGAATACAAGTATTACAAATTATCACTAATTTGTAGTATTCTGTTGAAATATTGATTGCTAGAAGCTTGTATTCTAAAGTATAGGTATATTTGTGATCATATATACGGCATTCAGAGTATGCCTTGTACGCATGCATGCGCACTCAGCTGGCATCTCCAGCTGAGTCTGGAACGACCATCATCATCGGGAGATCATGATCCCCATCAGCCCAGCTGAAGCTCATAAGCCGTACATCAGGGAGGCGGTCCATATATGCAACACGATGAATAAAATTCTAAATCATGGGTTTTTACATTCTGAAGTATTTTGAGAAGTCAAGGCTAAGACTTCCAGTTACCGCTCTCATAACTACAAAACTGCTATCGGGAAACTGCAGTAGTATTTTCCTTTACGTTGTGATTAGTCGGAGTTGTTCAAGTAGTGATTGAAATACCCTGCACCTCATTAAGGTGGGGTAGTGGGGCTCCTTTAGCGCGTCACCCCGGTCGATGGACTTAAAATTCAACACGTGGCTACCGCTGCGGTTTCCAAGCCACTGCTCTACAGAGCAGCGTAAACACCTTTAGTTTAACTTGGCGTAGACAGGGCGCTCAATTCGTCGATGCAGTCAATTTTCTTGCCACACCAACCTGGGACGAAGCTCCGAATCGAGCTTTGGCTGCAAAAGTGTCTGTATCCTCCGCAACATTCTGATACCCACTTACACCTACCATTACTCCCTGCTGTTAGTCTCTGCATTTCAGCACCTTTCGTGATGAAAACAATCTAGAACTAATAAAAAATAAAAACTGTTGAATTGCCTACCCTACGAAGAGAGCGTAAGATAGAAAAATATACAAGAAAGGTACCATACCTAGGGCCGTACCTAGCGCCGTACCGCCCAGGCCAAGTTTACCGGAGAGAAGAGTACCATAGCCGTAGCCAAGGGTTACCAGACCAGAGGCCAGAGTACCTTTCATCTAATCCCTAACGACCTTAGGGCTAAATCCCAGTCAATATTCATTGTCGTTTTTGACTAGCTGCGAGCTGGAGATCTACAGCAGTGTCCTTTCTGATGAACCTATACAATACCCTATGAATATCTTAACATTCACTTCACTAGTTTTGCATGCTTCACCACTGTTCCTTAAGATAGGTTCTTTTCACACCTGCTCAGCAACCTTATGTCATGTTGTAGGTCTCCCATTGGTCGATATACATGTTTGGATGGTGCGGATTGATGAGAAGAACAAAATAGTTAGTATTGAGTCTCCGTAGAATCTCAAGCATATTTCCGACTAGTAAACAGAGAGATAGGGCGGCGGAGAGGGCATATCTTGTAGACCGGAGTCTATTTCGACTTCCCGTAGGTAGCCAATCCGGTTTGACTAGGAGTAATGTGGTTCCACTGACATACAGATTAACGAATTACGTTTACCAAGTAGCATATAACATTTAATCAACGCCGATTGAAAACTGTTACTACTTACTAGATATTTACTAACTACCAGACGGAGGAAAGAAGTGAGTAGGCACCAGCGTCTTGGCACACCTCACCCACCAATGCAATTACTCCATTACTATGATAACTACACATAAAACTTGATTGAAAGAACATTTACACGCTAAGAGGTGTCTATCAGCAAGTACGGCATGTTCCGTTGATATAAAGAGTAACAAACAACCCACCCATGACATTTGTTTTAGCGAGGTGCGCCAAGTCGTCAGAGTCCACTTTCACTCGTCTGCTAGGAAACAAGATATTCGGTAGAATTTGTTTGATCTGAAACTGCGACTTTTAGCTACCTTCAATCTACTGCTTTGTCATTGCCGTGAGCCGAGACTTTAGCTATGTGCAATACTCGAATAGTGTTTTCTATAAAATGAGCTGTCTTGGGACTGTCTTAGGACATAATGTCAAGGCTATTTCTAGACTGTTAATCCCACGGGCCACGGCGGCAAGATTTACGAAAGCTAGCAAAGACGTACAACTGAACGTCTGGAGTTCCCTGAATACGTTGTTAATCCATTTTGTACTCTTTGTAGCATAACTTAAGTGCAACCATTCCCATGCATGTTTTCAACATTAACTATTGCATATATACTAGGATAATCTAGTACGGCCTTAAATGAGGATACGTGCTTGTACAGGATACGGAGTGATGCGTCTCAGCTAGATAAATACCTATGAACACGCATGTTGGGGACTGTATATAGACGGCCCTGATGGCCTCGATAGACACAATCAACCATCCACAGTAACATCGACTGTTGAAATATGGAAGGGGAGAACCGTGTGAATAGACTCAAGATACAGAGACTGGAGAGCAGGAGAAAGACTCGAGATATATACAAAGTATTAGGGTGCCTTATGCCCTACCGGCTGTGTGCCTTGACATCAGCTCAGCTGAAGCTCAGCTCGGCCAGGTTCATGCAACATCGACAACGCAGGATCCGACGAGTGATAATACGTGATATATGCCAATGGCATAACGGGATTTCCTCCATTACTGCGCGGGCGCCAACAGTAGAGAACTCTAGCCATTGCTACGTCTTGTTCGGCAGTGCCTCTTACTCATATCCAGCGATTCGTTAGATGCCGTATCAATTACCTACAAACCTACCCTGGGAGTTGCCAATCTTACACACTGTCTCCGCTACGTCACACTGTCTCCGCTACGTCACAATACTTCCGCACAGCCACCCCAACGTCTTTTACACACATCTCCACCTTGGGGAGATTCTCCGGACAGTTTCAGGTAATTGTTTCACAGCTAATATACCTGCCCCAGTGCTAAGTTAATTGATTGCAATTGCCGAAGCGCCATGTAATAGCAAATGACAACAAAAATGATCCAACTGATAGGAGTCAAAATGAAAATAAATTTAGAGACTTTCTCATCAGAGTGCGGCGTTTGTCGGTCTCCTGGGATAGTTAGTTACATAGGCAGCTTCATGGGAAAAATTTGGGTGCCATCATTACTACCACCGACCATCATAGGCTACAGCAAATATATTTATAAAATCAAATTTCCAATTTCATCGATCATGGTATGGATCATCTCGTTTAATTATAGCTAGTGAGAATGCACACTCCCATGTTGGTGCCATTTTTATCATTTCTCTAAACTACATCATTTTATGGCGCTTCGGCAATTAACGTAGCGTTGGGACAGTGATATTAGCCGTGGAGCAGTTACCTGTAACTATCCAGAGAGGCTTCATAATAAGATAGGTATAGAAATATGATATTGTCAGGATCAAAGCAGATTTGACGGTTAGATTCGATTTCATAGTGGTTAATATATCGGCACAGCACATGCCGAGATGTCGAGATAGTGCACGATTTCGGGAACCAATAAACACCATCTTTCTCCCCACTTAGAGTACAGTACATTGCTCACCGATGGTAACTACCGTCAATGTTTCCCGTGTACACGTCTGCATAGGAAAAATTTTCCACCCTCCACTGCCATTACCGGGCACCCCATTCCTTTGCTTACAATTGGTCTGCACCTTCCATTCTGACCCTAGCTGTGCATTGAAATTCTTTTCCAATTCGAGTTTGACACAAATCTCATTTCAGATCATTCTTACCGCAACCGATTCTCGGTGTTAACCTGCCAGCTGCGAATGGAAAGCAGTTCGCGGACATCTATCTACACTATGAACTAATCAATGATACTTTGATCTGTGCGCCTGTGGCAATAGGTCTGAGAGACGATGGACATTCGATGTGATTTGTGGTAGTTTGTAGTATATCTAGCGTACCTTTGCGGACCTGTGCATGTACGTTTGTCGGAATTTGCAAAGTACAGGTTTAAGCTAGGTAACAAACAGTACGAGTAGACAACGGGCATAAGAAAACTTCCTGATTGGCCGATGCATACCGCTATCTCTTGGTCTTGCAATTGAACACGAATGACGACGACGTACAAAGTGCACACACAATATGCACTCGATCGAGTGATGACGTAGCACTAGATATTATCAAAATCTTTGGGGGGTGTTTGCGTACAACTGCATACATGGAATAGAAATCACTCGCCAATCAGTATATTCCAATACAGCAAATCAGCCATCCCGCATAAGCTGATTCATTATACGAGGCAGTGGTCTGCTACGTACCCAGTTAAATCCTGCCATGCGGCTGAACGTCTGGCATAGGTACGCAATAACCTGTAGACAACTAGTTCACTGTCGCGTCGGATGCTGTGCTCAGATCCTTACCCACTTCGTTCTTTCCGTGTGGTTGGATGTTTCAGCAAAGGTTTCCGACTGTGTTTGATTGCAGTTGCCAACAAACAATACGTCACTCACCGCTATTTACCTGCAAGAACTATTTTGTTCAGTCTATATAATTTCCCTTTTTTCATGCGTACACTTTGTAAGATCTGAAAGCTAACCCTCACTACATAGACACGATCCCCAAAGTCTACTCATTTCCATTCCTTAACCTTTCTACACTGAACTGACTGTAGCTTTGGCACCCACCCTGCCGCAATATACTATGTTTTCAACACACTCCTCCGCGTTAGTATCATTTTCCAATGGGATGTTTAGTCATCACTCTGCCTGTTCGAAGCGCACATATAGTGACCGTCAAAATGATCTAATCGCATTTCTTGCAATTGTCCAACAATACAATGTCGACTACCTCCCCATCACGTGGCAGCCTGGTCTCGATGATCTCGGTCAGGGTGCAACCGGAACGATAAGCCAATCTGAAGTCATCAAGGACTTATCATTTGCATTTAAGCGGTATAACGACAAAGGAAATACAGACTCCAGAGAATCAGACATGGACTTTCTACCGTTGATGTCAGAGGTACTGATCTTGAGCCAACCCCCTATACAAAAACATCCACATATAGTCAACCTCCTAGGTATTTGCTGGGAAATCAAGCGCACAACGCAGAAAGCCGTGCCAGTCTTGGTCTTTGAAAAAGCATCGTGCGATCTACAACAGTTCTTAAACTCAGACAGCGGAAGGAACATACCCATGGAGGACCGACTCAAATTCTGTGCCGATATTGGAAGCGCGATGATGACTATGCATGCTTATGGTTTGTGAATGCCAGTAGTTTCAACAAGTTCAAGTCTAACATCAACACAGGCGTTATACATGGCGACATCAAGCCACAAAACGTGCTCGTTTTCAATGATGCTACCGGCAGCGCTACAGTTAAGGTGGCCGACTTCGGGTATTCCACTCTTACCGCGAGTGAAGATCTGGGCTCGGATAAACAAGGTCCGCAAGGAGGGATATGGCTACCGAAGTCAAGGCCGTGGAATGCTCCAGAGCATAATTTCGAGGAGTTCACAGCCACTGCGGCCAAAAAGGCCGATGTGTATTCCTTTGGTATGCTGTGCCTTTGGATTCTTTTTGGGAGTGCTAATCCTCCACTGAACGGTATGGATCGCATGTCTGGGATTTCGTTTGGCGCACCCGGGCACTTAGAACCCCTTACATCGCTTGAGCGGCTCAAAGATGATGATAAAGTGGAATATACTGCATGTGAACTCATTCAATCTGTGTCAAGTTTGAGCGACGAGCATAAGAGTCTTTTGCAGGAATTTTTCAGCATGACCGTTCCCAGTGACCCCGAAAAGCGGACATCTGACATTAGAAAGCTTGTGGAACTGTTGCACCAAGCACGGTGAGTTTCACCTAAGATCATGCTGATAGCAGGAAGTTCACTGACAATTTTAAATTCAGAGCTGGGATACAAAACTTTATTCCACTTATGCTGCCACTTCGTATTGCTTGGGGCTGGGTAAGGGAATCGGCTAGCTGGATAGCTAAAACATTGACGAATACCATCACACCATTTAAGGTGGCGCCGAAGTTTCTATCAAATGCAGATTTCCGGGTAATTATATATCCATTCCCATATTTCTCCAAAATACTCCGCTGAATACTATTATCCAAGATCGCCGAAAACCTTGCCGACTTCGTTGCGACCGACTACCGAGTGCGGATTCAAATTAAAGATAGCCTTGAAAAACGTTATCTCAGGGATCCAAAACAAAGTTTGACTACCCACATCGCATTCCAGATTGCATTTTGCTATCTGATTGGATTTGGGACCAAGGCAGATAGCCAAGAATCTCGTGAATGGCTAGAAAAAAGTGGTAAACAACTCGACGATTTAAGAATTGAAAAAAACGCGGTACAGCCAGCGCACTGGAGGAGTAGGAGGATGCGCGACTTAGATGGGTTTTTATCGGTGGTGGATATTATCCACGAATATAAAACAGGGGGATTAAACCAACTAGAGGAAGCCAGGATAGAGTACGAAAGAGAGGTTGGAGATATGACGCGAGAGTTTGGAGAGCTCCACTTCATACCATTGGCCTTGAACGCAACCTTCGCCGATCTGCTGGATCAATTAGGACAAGTTGAGGAATCAAAAGTGCTGCGATTGCGGATCAGAAACGGAATAGAACAAACAAAAGGAATTAGTCTTCCAGATACCTGGGCCAGCATGGAAAAGCTCTCGGCGACATACCATGAGGAGGGGAATTGGAAAGAAGCCGAGGCGCTGCATGCACAGCTCATGAAGGAGAAAATGCGGGTATTCGGCCGAGAGCATCCTGCTACCTTGACCTGCATGGATCGTCTTGCAGTGACATACAGAAACCAGGGGCAATGGAAAGAGGCTGAGGTACTGGGGATTAAAGTCCTGGAGGCGAGAAAGAGGGTAATTGGCCAAGACCATGAAGATACCTTGACCGGCATGATCAACCTCGCATGGACATACAGTTCCCAAGGACGATTAAAGGAAGCCGAGGGACTGGAGGCCCAGGTAATGGAGATTCGTAAGAGGGTACTTGGGGAAGAGCATCCTGCTACCTTGTTGGCCATGAGTAACCTTGCATTAACATACACGAACCAGGGGCGATTGAAGGAGGCCGAGGTGCTATTTGTGCACGTCTTGAAGACGGAAAAGAGGGTATTTGGCACAGATTACCCAGATAAGTTGACCACGATGGGTAACCTTGCAATGACATACACAAACCAGGGGCGATGGAAGGAGGCAGAGGAGTTGGAAGTGCAAGTGTTAGAGACGGAAAAGAAAGTACTCGGCAAAGATCATCAACATATCTTGGCCAGCATGAACAACCTCGCGTCAACATACCAGAACCAGGGACGATGGAAGGAGGCCGAAGAGTTGGGGGTGCAGGTCGTGGAGGCGTTCAAGAGAGTACTCGGCAAAGAGCATCCAGATACCCTGACCAGCATGAGCAACCTCGCATCCACATTTTCTAAACAAGGTCTATGGAAGGAGGCCGAGAAGCTGCAAGTACAGGTCTTGGAGACGGAAAAGAGGATACTCGGCGAAGAGCATCCAGATAACTTGACCAATATGGGTAACCTTGCATTAACATATACGAACCAGGGGCGATGGAAGGAGGCAGAGAAGCTACAAGTGCAGGTCTTGGAGATGGAAAAGAGGGTACTCGGCAAAGATCACCCAGATACCTTGATAAGCATGAGCAACCTCGCGTTCACATACATGAGCCAGGGGAGGTTAGGGGAGGCTGAGAAACTAGAGGTGCAGGCGATGGAGACGCGAAAGAGGGTACTCGGCAAAGAGCACCCTGCTACCTTGTGCGGTATGGGCAATCTGGGGTTGATATTCCAAAAACAGAAGCGATGGCGGGAGGCGGAGGAGCTGGAAGTGCACGTCATGGAGGCGAGAAAGAGAGTACTCGGCCTCGAGCATCCAGAGACTTTGGCAAGCATCGCCAACCTCGCACACACTTATAATCATCGAGGGCGCACGGAAGAAGCTAAAGAAATGCTGATGCAAGTATCTACTCTTTATTCTCGTAGACTTGGAGAAGACAATAGGCATGCAGAGAATTTGGCATCATCCTCGCGATGAATCTTGTTATTGAGGTACTTATTCCTTCAACAGCACCACAAATGAATCTCCAAGACCGAGAGTTTCGAACTGACTTAGTGTATACTTCAGAAATTAATCCCCCATTATTATCGGGCGGATACTCGAAGTTTAAGCGGATGGGTGTCCTCAGAAGCCTGAGTTCGGTATTGTGGTCTGCTGGTCGGGGTGTGGCTATGGTTCTCTTTCACATTTTAAGGGTGGTGACACTGGATGGACTTTTGGGATTACTAGTTTTCTTCAGTTTTCGGTTTTGGCGAGGCAGTTTGGAGGCTAAGACAGGGAGGAAGTGGGAGAATGATAGATGATGATGGTTTGAGCTCATTAGTCGTGTAGTTAGGCATCAGGTAGTCAATGTTTTTGTTCGGTATCTGTTTGTTCGGTATGGATCTGTTTGTTCGGTATGGATCTGTTTGTAAATTTAACAATGTAGGTCCGTGAGGTTGAAGTAACTGTTTTAATACATCCCCCGCTACGGGGTAAGTCCTGACCTATTAAATACCGGGTGCCAAAGAGTGGTAAAGGTAGAAACGGTTGGCACCGGCATACCCGAAGATATACTAGAAGATATACTAGAAGATGCTCCGTTATAGCTCGAGTCTTCCTCTTTCTCTCTGTTCTGTAGTCTGCGCACAATTCTCTGCTTAATTCAGCAACACGGCCTCCGTAGTACAGCCGTATAGTGAACTACCATTTCAGCCAATCCTTGGATAAAATGGTTCCTCAAACATCCGGTTTAAGGTTGTCTATACTATCACAGTAACGACTGCAGGGCCCTATATTCCGTAGTCTAGGCAAGATTTACTCCCGTCTCAAACAGTCTAAAACCATCAGCCACGATAATGAAGGTGGTGTGGGCGAGGAGGGTGATGATCATATCAAGCGGAGTGCGGGTTGAGAGGGCGAGAGTGAGGAGGTGAACCGACCAGCCTGCAATGAGACAAGAGAGGGGGAAGGGGTTGGAGTGGGACTTGTGTGCAGTATTATGGTTAGTTCGGGAGTGAGAGGAAGGAGGCAGCGGTGAGAAGGACGGTAAGGATGTACAGACAGGTGCGCGGGGAGATGTTTGGGTTATGGAGGGAGAGAATGGAAGTTATTATTGGGAACGCTACGAAGTATACCATGCAGGAGGGTGAGGTTGGATGTATAGGAAGGCAGCTGCGTCATCGGCTGGACGAATGCTAACCATGAGAAAGGATCTGTGCTCAAATGTGGTAAGCCAGAACCTAGGGTGAGGTCTTGGTCCGTGGTACTAAATTTAGGAAGTTCAGTGAGACGGTAGTAAGTTGTAGTTGGGGGCGGCGGTGACATACCGATCGCGAGTGACTAGCGACTCCAATTCACCATGTCAGGTTAGCGAGGTGAACATCTTAGTCGAGGTGGACAAACCCGTTAACATTGAGGCTGAATCCTCGATTGCCAGTTCATTCCAAGTGACATGTACCTACAACAAAGCAATTGAGATCGGTGGTGCGTAGTAGCTTTTAGGGCGCTAGTGGCAAAGTTTAATTATTAGGCGGCTAGCCCCCTGCCTAGTTACCCCCTGTCTAGTTAGAGCCACTAAAAGTTTACGCTCAGTTATTGTAGCCCCTGTTATGGTTGTACTCTACAGGATTCTACGCAAAGTTCACTGCAGATACACTACACATCCATGGCTGGCTTTGCAGGAAGTTTATATTATGAAGCAGCCCAGTCCATGTTATCTGAGGGGCGTAGATCTCAACCGGTAATTTAATCCGCTCATTATATAGCTTGCTGTTTATGTACTATGTTTCCGTAGTGCATAGATTCATAAGCGTTAAATATCTCATCCGCTGGCTTCTCCGGCCGGTGAAACACGGCTAGTATGAACCTCCAATACTCCAGTAATTAAACTAACCTGTGCAATTTCTGTTTGGCGTGCGCAAGTACCAACCAACGGACAGCACTATGCACGTTATCACGCTGCCCAGAACAATATACATGAATACTCTACACAGGCCAATCGGATGGGTAATGATATCTATCTGAGATTGTTATATATGCATACACCACACCCCGACTTGATCCTCCTACGATTGACAATATTTGTATCGTGTCACTTCCACCGCGATGAAAATTTGGCGAATCGCCAGTAAAACGCACAGAAGGAAAAGAAATTTGTACAGGGTTGCAATCGGACAGGCGTATTGCATTAATTCTTCGATCTTGAGTAGTAAAAAAATAGTACTGAGGCATAAATTAAAGTTAGAAGCCGCCAGACCAGAAGTCTAAAGATCGTCAAAATCCGCCATTTGGTTGAGTTACTAGAGCTTCTCAAAGTTTAACAATTCAGCAATCGGAAGACCGATTGCAGCGTACTTAGTTCTCACATAAATTCTTGCTTGTGTCACTGAAGAATGTTAACCCCGTTCCATGAGATCTCTATCCCTAACTCCATCACGAAGATAACAATTTCAAATAAATCCTCTTGAGTTGGGGTTTTGAGAGTTCCTTTGGCGCGGAACGAAGTATTAGAGAGCTACCGAACCTTGTATCTAAACTGAGTGTTGAGTCGGACTCGGAACCGACATCTATAGCTACTCTAACCAACTTAACTTACGTGCTACACCCTGAACCCCGAGCGTCTAGTGATGTGCACTGAAAACAGCTTTCCTTCCCTGAATACGCACTGCAATCCATGACACCATTGTTCAAAATTGGACAACATACTCTTTGCCTGCTGAAGAACGCTGTGCTCTCCGTTCAAGCTCACTCAGCTTTACTTAGGTTTTCCTGCTTGTGAACAACAACTGACATTTACGGCATAAAACCTTCTATCAAGTAACCTTCTACAGCAATCTACAGCCTCGGCTATCAAGCTGGCTGTGAAGGAGAGGCTTGGAGTCCGTCATTTGATCTAATGTATGTATGTCCCTTGTCACATAGTCGGATTCACTCGGGCAACGCCTCATCTGCAAGGTAGAATCGTTGTACGCCTACCATCGCCACAGCACGGCCAAGTGTCCACTCGGATCACGCTTAGCACTCGATCATGACAATCACTCGACCGACCTCAGGGAGTGCATATTGCATGATAGGTCTCTGCCATCTTATGGCCGGAGATGAGTCTCGTATGACCGGAGATTGCTGTCTGCCTGAAGGGTCTATACATAGATGCGTACGCACGCATTCACACTTGTACTCGTATATATATATGGCCTTGTGGCACTCTTAGATAATATACAATCAAGCTTCTCTAGCATCACCATTTCAACAGTGCAAGTTTTCCGTGCTTCAAAACTGCATGCTCCGCCGGGGCGGAGTGAACAGTCTTAAGTTATTTTAAGTTACTTGATGTGATTTCCTAGCCCACAACGATGATATGGGAGCACCCATGTACATTGAATTCTCTGCTTGCAGGAGTTTGCTCATTGCACCAATTCTAATACCATAACACCCTTCCTAGCCCCCAAAACCTCAGTTCCCGCCAAGGGGAGATTCGTGTGTATAGGCTGTTGTTGTTTGTTGTTTAATCATACTGTATTGACTCTAATTAGAGTATGACAGGACCCTGATATCCCCTCGTGTATGGCTGTAGCCTAGTGAGAAGAGCAGAAGGAAGACTCGAGATATATACAAGAGAGTTAGAGAATTGTGCCTTATGTTTTACCATCAGCCCTGCTTACTGTTAGCTCGTGTTAAGTTTATATATATGTAACAGAGGATGTTGCATATATATATAGATTGTCGATCATGGGCTCGCATAAGCGTAAGTGGCTTGTATCAGGATGTGGCCAAGATAAATACGTAAGCACACGCATATGGGAGATCATACATATACAGCTCTTTAAGCCTCGATTAGATAGCTATAAATCATCGTCTCAATCAACATATTCAACAGGGATACCTCGGAAACCCGTGAGTGAAGACATATGGCCGGTGATGTTACTCTACCGAGACAAATCGACAATGGACGGTCTGCAAACTTGAGCCCGCAGATAGTATCCAGGTCTGTAAATGCTTTAATTTATACGCTCCTTTGCCTTCAAATCATCTTCCAGCCCAACGCCACTCGATTAGGGTATTGGCGATCCATACGGGAGACATATAATAATTTAAGTATATATGCATATCAATCCCAGTACGAGACATTCCGGGCTTGCTAGCGGGGCATCACAGGAATTCCCAGCCAACGAGACCCAACACACCACGAATGGAGAGTTCACAGGGTCTATTGAGATCTCACCCTGGTTGTCTTGTAGTCAACAATAGTGCGTTATTAACTGAGGCTGAGCCATGTTGAAAGCATAATTGCCTAGGACAGCGGCTAATGTTAACTACTTCAATGGCTCGATAAGTTGATGCTAACTATAGCCAGTGTTCCCAAACAGTCCAGCAAGCCGCCGGGCGATCTACCGGCCACAAAAAGGCTAAATCCGGCAGGTGCTCAAAAAGGCCAGCGGCAGCCAGGCTCCTACTTCAAATGCCGGCAATGTGTCAAAGCTAGCCACAATTTATCACCTGTGGATATTTATGAATGCCGACGGTTCCTACAGGTATTTGTTAATGCCGGTGAATATTTACAAATGCTGGCAGTATTTGTAAATGTTTGCGGTGCTTCCAGATATTTACTACCACCTAAGTAGACCGCGTATGCGAATGTAACCCTAATTCCGATTTTTGGCCCGGTCATTTTCAAGTCACTTCATTGTACTGACAAACGATTTTGCATGAGACGACCTACAACAGATGCTGACCGACATGCAAAAACCGTTCCATCCTCGTGTTCGCTCGAGCAACAGCGAGTATATTGAATTCCCGGATGTTTAAATTCATCAGGTACGATACTAACATTGACAGATCCACTACGTACTAATATCCTCACCCCAATTTATGTCTATAGGTATTCTAGCATTTCTAGGTATCAAATTTTACCCTAGTGAGCTATCTATCTAGTCATAGCATAGAACACCCTAACCCTGACACAATCACTTCCTACTATTCGACTAGCGTCTCATCCACAGAGCGGCGCCAGCTAGTAACGAACTAAAACACTTGAAACACAGCAGCCATGTATGGTCGTAACGAAAGGGTACTGAGATGTGCTAATATCTAAAGAAGAATAGTCGAAGTATCAAAACAATGTAGAGAATAGAATAAAGTGCATGTCAAAATATTATCATAAGGTCAAGAGGATATACTGATTGTATTTGTATCAATGTCTGAGCTGGTATCTAAAGATCTCTTCTCTCGCTGGAGAAAGAGTTTCATAATATACAAATATATATGAGTAATTGTCCATGAACATGGTTGCAGATGAATAACCCAACAAGGTAGAGAAAAGCTCTTTCATTGTACATAGCAACAAAGTTGGAATGGAACTATTACTAAAACAAGTATGAACAACTTCTGCTATCATTATAAATAAGAACTGTGTAGAACATAATAGAGGTATTCCAAAGATAAGTGCTAGAAAACTCCATATGATAACACAGAACATAGAAGCTTCTAGACAAGTTCTTAACCAGAACTTTCTAGGCAATAAAATATAAGGAAAGTATTAACACACCACATTATTCCTATAACACAAAAACACCTATCGTAAGGAGAATTACAAAGATAGCTTTATGTAATCAAGAAAATGTACATACCTCCATATTTCCAACACCATAGTCGGACGAGAACACACGGCATTGACAAACGTGTTCATGCTGTGCAAGTGTTAAAGTTTTTTAAGTACAGGCGAGGGGTACATCTTGTTAAGGGTCAGGCATTTCCTGTACGTACGCGGGTGGTTTTTGTTTTGTTTTAATCATACTGCATTCATTCTACTAGAGTATGGCAGAGCCTGCATTCACCCCGCTCCGGGTATCCAGGTAGATGGGGTGTTGAGAGCAATGAACAAAGAGAATGAAAGGATGCTGATTGTCTATAGTACAAAGAGAGGATAAGATAGACATAAATAAGAAAACAATCATACCTGGAGCGAAGCTCCACTCAGGCCCGAGGTACACGGAGAATTGGGTACCAAGCTTGAGGCTAAGTTTAATGCCCACCTTAGTCCCAACGGCCAGCGGGCTAATCTAGTGCCCGCATTAGTTCCGACGGCATTCGGGCTAAATCTTTAGTCAGCTGGGGGAGATCCCCTTCCTCTAAACCGTATACGGGTGGTCTGCATTGTTAGCTTGATACCTGGGGCTGTTACACACGTTTGCAGCATCAAGAGCCGCACCGCCGGGTCCGAGACCGTCGATGTCACGGTACAGCACATCCATGGCAGGGCAGAAGATGAGATGTAGCAAAGTTAGCAGTTAGCGACAGTGGATTAATGATTTATCGAATGAAGAAGTGCCGGGCAGAGAAGGCATAGCAGCTAGCAAACACAAGATAACCAAACTCAGCCTACACATAACCCGAATCACCTGACGACACCAAACACTTCAAAAACGCCCTAACTACACAACAAACAAGTCCAGTTCCAACGCCCTCAGTAATGAACTAACAGCATCCCACTTCATTATTGCGTCTCCTCATCAACACGATTGTCTTTCTTTTTGCCCACTCTGACCCACCAGTACCAAACTGCGAAAACAAGCAGCGTGAGAGGTACTGTTGCAACAATAAAGAACCACCACTTTGGATTGACGGTAAAACTCATCCCCTAAATAGTAAAAAAAATCCATGCCTAAGATAGCCTAGAGTTAAAAAAAGGTTACACAATATTGCTGTATCGACCGTTGTTACAAGTACGCAGCTGAAGACTAAACTTACTGAAATAAAAGAACCCGGCAGGAAGAGCATTGCGAGCGTCGTGATCGTTTTCATCGCGAAACTATCTATCTTCGTCTCAAAGACAATACTCTTTGTTTCTTCGGCAATGCGTGCATCCAACCTGCTGTCTCTCTGGGCTGCCAGTCCAGCTAACTTGGGAGTGAGCAAAAAGTACGACAGTCGTCTGAATATACCCAGCCGGAGAGGGTAGTGAAATTCTCACCACATTTATCTGAATATCAATCCGCTTGGCAAGATTATCGACTTCCATTTGCCTTCCCGTGCAATAGTCCAACTCTAGCTGCAAAGAATCCTTCACGCGCTGGGTCTCAATTTAAACTCAGAGTTCTTTCCATCCGAATAGAGTACTTGAAACATATGTAAACCCCAAATGAATTCCTCGACGACGCGAATGTGAACGCTGAGATATTTCTGAGATTCAGCGACATTCGCGCCGCATAAGTGCACCTGACTTGTTAGATGTTCAATATTATATGCCCGGTCAAGAATTGGTGCGGTGCAGTCCTGGCCGTATATACTTATACCGGTTTGTCTCTCGGGATTTATGACCATATCTCTGCAATGATTCCGGAACTCGTTCACCACGCCGCCAACGGATAGAAGAAAAGGTATGGCAGACATAAATGGGTGGAATGTCTTCGGAGTTACTTGGTATCGGCGTTGGTGGTATTCTGTAACTGCCTGAAGGGTCTTTCCTCCAATATGCTCCGCCCTTTGGCCATAGCCATCTAAGACAAAGACGCGGACTTGTCGAGTCGAGAAATTAAATTGAAAGTAGAGAGCAAAGTGGATAGAAGATGATAGGGATGGGTAGCGTAGACAGGGATCTTATATTCAAGCTAGAATGAACTGAATGCAATTAGTGGGTGCGCCTACGAAAAGAATGGGGCTTGTCTTGAACATATGTGCATGAAGTATTAGCACCTCCAGTGTTGGGAAAACCCAACTTTAGGACGAAGAGTGGGTTTATCTCATAGTTCCTCAAGAGGCCCCGAAAAAGGGTTTCACACAAGAATATTTCTTCGACATATTTTGGAAGCCAGTCAACGAAATTTTATTTCCAAATATCAGCTGCGACAGTATTGCACGAATGAGTAGGTTCTTACATTACAACTGCCTCTTCTGTACTGACAGGTGTGTCTGCACTCATAAGCTTATGATCTAAGGCATTATTTAGCATATGGTATCATTTATGTGCAGTAGGCCAGCTGATTAAGCTAAGCATTGGTTGAAGAAACATACGGCCGTGGCCATCTCCGATTAAAAATTCATAATATGGGAGTGAGTTGCGGCTCTCGTCGTATACTAAGCGTGCTGAAAGAACGTCGTCCACATCATGGGGAGGAGCCATGAGAGGGTCGTATGAAGGGCAGCCTGACAGATATTCCATTGACAATTGGAACCCTGTAGATCTCCGTTTGTCTTGTTCTGTACGATTAGCGCCGCCCGCTAGTGGCACAGGACGATTTGCCCTCTGACGACTTGCTCTGTGCCTCGGGGTCTCGGGGGTTCCTCGTAAGTGTTTTCTAAAAACATATTCAGCTTTCAGAGTTACCAGAAGTTCCCAGCGTGGGACGTTTACATTTATACGCGATGTTTGGCAGCAATATAGTCCACATAGGTACAAGTATGGTTACAACTTAAGTATGCCACTAGTACCGCCTTAATTCCTACTCACGCTAGAAAACAAGCTTCCATCGCCGCAAGGCGTTGTTATTGGCTAAGACTTTCGTGTGTAAATTGCTTATTTGATAGCCGACATTTGCGCTAACTCGTACAGGGAAATTTCAGCTTACGCCCAAGTGCCGTAGCAGAACAAGGCCAAAATACCAACGAACGAGAAGTACCGAGCAGTTAGTTTGAGCCCTTGAGTAGAGTAGCCTCTGGCGGGGAACACATGCGCCTCGCAGCCACGCTCCCACCAGAGCCTCCCAGCTCACGCACCCATCTAACGTTGACGGTAGAAAATTTATAATTTCAGGTGGCAGGACGGGTCTAATAAGGTGCTTAAGCTATACATATGAATGAGGTGGCAACGCAGAAAGCATACAAAACGGTCGAGAAAGTCGGGGATTTATTTGTGTTCATCCGGCCACCTCGGCCCCCTCTAAGCTCATATGTGTACTCGAGTCAGGCAGCAGAGTAAGAAAGCAGGGTACTGAGTGGTGCAGTGAAACTGAGGATGTAGTCAAACTTTTCTAGTTGTTCCCCTTTCTGTCAAAATGCAGAGAGTCTTACTTAATACTGCATGTAGCGTTCTCGAATATTACCACTTCTAAGTTTGCACCTGCCGAAAAAGGAGAGTCCGATCTCTCACTGCCCCCTGTCAGATCCCAGCGTGCAGGGGATTATTGTTGCTGGTGAGTAGGATGTCCGCGGGAGGGAACGATGATGTTTATTATCGGAGGAATATAGAGTCGGAAGGATCCGAAGAGTGTAGGAATGCGATTAACATCATCAACGAGCTCAGTAGCAGTGTGTATGTACTTTCCTCATTTCACTACTCCTTCCACACCCAGCCATTTGTAGTTCGTTGTTCCTCGTATGGTGCCGCTATGGACGGAAAGGATCGGGAAAACAAGGGTAGGTAACAAGGGGGATCGAGCGATGAATATCAAAACTTCATTACTACAGCTACATACACGCCCGCTACCATCTTGTATGGCCTCCGCTTACTTCCAGGACAGCTTGAATCCGCTGAGGTAGGCTATCTACCACCTTCTGAATCTCCTCAACCATAATTTTGTTCCACTCTTCTCAATATTCTCAACAGTCCGTACGGACCCGGTCTCAGGTAGGTATCAGTACAGTCCAGTCCAGCAGTGAGGACAGACTGAACTGGGCAAAAGACTAGAAGTCTTACACTGGACTGTACTGGTCTGCACCAGTCCATTTTCTACTAATGTTACTTATCAAGATTCGGTATAACTCCAAGCAGGCGGCCTACAAAATCACGATTCTTCCCCACTTTTAAGCAGCGAACACCCAAAAATAGACGATTATGTCCAGTATAGTATGAGTTTCCAGTCAAAATGGGCAAATTTATCCCATTATCAACCCGATTCCAGCAAGTTTAAACCTAACCCTACAATGAAGTCCAGTACCAGTCCAGACTGAGTCTGAACCGGTTTGATGAAATGTTAGACTAATCCGATTCCAGTCCAAAATGACCCCGCACTGAACTGGAATAAACCCGGACTGTTCCAGTCCAGACTGGACCACCCACAGACCGTTGAGAACATTGACTTTTCTATAGTTGTTGTTTTTACCTCAGCTTAACTAGTGGCCAGGGGTTTCTCTGATTGATACCCTGCTTAAGAAGAGTCCGAATTTTTTCAATAAGGTTAAGATCTGGGGAAGAGGGAGGCTAAACAAAGTTTTAGCATGTAGTGCTGCTGTTGCCATGCATGGGTAGCATATGCTCTGAGGGCGGAGGTACCGTCCTCCATTATCCAAATTATCCAAAGTGGCATTCCGTCTAGTTCTAGACCATTTGCCTAGCTTTCCATCCGCCAGATGCGGTAGAATACAGGGACGAGGGTATGGTTGATATAGGTTTGTGCCATAATGGTTACCCAATCATCCTTCTCCCAAATTACCAGTATTTTCTTACCTCCGGAATCCAAAATACCTCCCCAAACCATTATCAAATTTTCCTTCTTGAATTTTGGTCCCAAACAGTCACATATCGACTCTTCTCCAATTCGGCGTATCACATATACCCTTCCCAGTGTCCTTCCTAGCTAGATATAGCATTCATCGGTCCATATAACATGTCTCCACATCATGCTATCCCAAAGTCTATGTTCCTGCGCAAAGCGAAGGCGTTTCATCTTTTTAGTTGCATCAAGATATGGCTTTTTGCGTGCTGAACGTCTTCCGAAAAGCTTTGATAAGAGCCGTGTTGCCAACTTCGACACCAGCAAGTTTTGCAATTTCAGTATAAGGTAAACAGCGGTACTTAGCATCTTGGGTTGCGAGGAGTACACAACGTTGTCGAGTTGGGGTATCGATAATTTTTTTCCGGCTGCATCGTCCTTTCTTTTCTGGTGTCGCTATTCTGCAGTCTCGAGCACCTTCGCCCTATTTTCTCCACTCTCCCTTGTGCCATCAAAACATCACGTGGCAACAACGCGCGAGTCCAAGGAAAATAACAATAGTGAAATATTATGATGTTGGAAGATTACGATGGTGTTGCGGCTGAAATGTAGTTAGTGGGGTAACTATAATTACTGAGATGGGAGTGCATTAAATCTGGCTTCATTTCGAGCCCTGGGATACATAGCCATATGTGAATACCTACGACGTAGTTTTAGCATCTAGAGAACTTTTGTAGCCGCTTTTGGTGAGGTTATATTCTAATCACTATCGTGCTCGATTGATCATGCAGCCATCACTCGATCATGATGCCATCGCTTGACTACCTGCCTATCAGGTATTCAGTCTGCAGTTTCAAATACCTAGTAATATTCTCAAAAAATGTGACCCACAAATGGTAGTTCACATAGGGCTTCTTTAAGTATCTACTCAAGAGCCCGAAAGATCCAGTAGGCATGCCATAAACGGTACGCCTCCTTTCTTGCGGAGTGGTGGGGAAACCGATGCGGAGAAGTGAAGGAAATCTGTATCTATGCCATTGCTGCTTTGTGGCCGAATGCAGTATGATTACAATAACCGGTATGCCTCATGAATATAGGATGTCATCTGCAGGTTATTGGTATATTCGGAGGACCCTCCCATTCGCCTACAAATGGTATTGACTTACTCGTAGAGTTAAAAGCTTGTAATGAACATATATTCGTTTGAGCATTCTGCACTGTGTGCACAAATTTCGTTAATAATCGGGTACTTATATATTCATTGGCTAAGACAATATCACATAACTACACATCTGCTACGACTCCTACTCCGCTCCGATTCCAACAGCCTCCGTCGCAAGTGTTCGCTATCAGCCTCGCTTAGTCTCAATCTTTCTTGCAGATCGTTCTCTTTCCTTCTCAATAATTCATCATATTCTGCCCGTTGTTGTGCCAGCATTTGCTGAGACTCCCTTGTACTATTCGCCATACTTTCCTGCATTTGTTGTTTCAACTCCCTCAGCTCCGCCTCCCTTTCTCTCGCCTTCAACGCCAACTCATCCAATACAGCCCTTCCAGCCTCGGTGTTCCCCAGAGCTACCCCCCGGCTAAGCTCTTCCTGTATGTGCAATGTTACCGGCTCCTTATCCAGCAGCCCTTCTATTATAGTCAAAGCAGACTCTTTCGTTC
>Ga0307512_10000742_pt1 | contig 48265 bp, 41 predicted proteins | sample 14_EM_MG_FD_200267 | JGI IMG/M metagenome (GOLD analysis project Ga0307512, IMG submission 200267) | Populus trichocarpa ectomycorrhiza microbial communities from riparian zone in the Pacific Northwest, United States - 14_EM | ecosystem: Host-associated > Plants > Roots > Unclassified | place... | reverse complement strand
AGAAGTGCAGGAGAAGTGTTTGTATGAGAGAGTATGAGAGAGTATGAGAAGATGCTGTGTGTTTGTTTTTTTGAAGCTGGATGCACTCCATTGCCTCAACCCCTGCCGCTCCGCTCCTCTTTATACACCTTCTCCCTCGCTCCTGGCCTCGTTATTTCGCTCCCATCCCTCGGCTTCTGGCGCAAAACCGAGAGCCATTTCCAGCACTAGTTCTGACTCTGGATTAATGCTGGAGCTTGCCCTTTGAATAACCGGTGGTCATGGTGGTGTGTTATAGAACAGTGGCCACCTTGCTATTCGTCTTGGATAGTCCTGTCCAGAGGTATCTCAGTAAGGCTTGACGGTAGTTCTCTTTTGTAATTATAACGATAGCCTTTGAACAATGCCTACCTGTGACAGAGTGCCATTCCGAATGGAACAGAGCATTCCGACTACACAATGCGATAACACCCCTCGTTGCTACTGAGCCGATCATCATGGTACAGCTGCGATATCCTTTTCATAACGTAAAGTGACATAATGCTTTCAGACATCAGCGAGGTTGTCCTGTGCCTGGTAGTTTCGCCACAATCATACAGTTGGTAGATGAACAGTACTTTTCCTTACGACCCTTACGCATGCTAAACCCGTCAAGGCATGAGGCTTGATCCTAGACCGTTGCCATGACGCTTTCTCACTGATTGTTGCTCGGCTCATTGGTCAGTTCGGCACCGCCACTGATGCAACTATCGGACCATAACTTCAACTTCATGTTGTCATCTCAATGTATGGTGGAATAATGGGTTACAGGGGTATACTTACCCTCAGTGATGTACTCAGCAACTGGTATGACACCCTGCCATGTAACTATCGTCCTTGTGTCATGTCGTGGGCAAGGACAGAGTACTCAATCCGGTAATGAGCCGAAGTGCAATACAAGCCGGGGATCGGCGATTAGAGCCAGAGACTTATATTGAGGGTTGACCCTATTACCGGGGGCGCAGTTAACTCAAGGCATGTAAATATTTCAATCCGCGCAACGTAAAGTCCACTTAAGATCAAGATTGTGATGTCTGTCCAAACAAACTGGGAGGCTCTGTAGGGGCCTGATAACTGGTATGTCCCAGGATTCACTGACAATGAGGATAGTGCTGGTCTGAAACATGATGCACGGCTGACCTGAAGGTCCCCGCCGTGGTGTCATGCTTCCTCGAATGTTGGTTGTAAGTATCGGTCGAAAGGCTTTTCAGGGCATGCATCCCTTAGTGTGTCGTCCCACGCCTTTGCCAGCTCAGTGGGTTGTCCACATATTGTTGTCAGATCAAGTGTGTGTTTTGTCGCTATGTGGGATTGCAAGCCCACACCAGGATACGGTATTGGACCTTAGGATATGATACCATTTTCACCCGGCCATGTTGTTCCTCCCGCTTACCCAACAGCTGGATTTCCCAGCAGAAAAATCGCTGATCACTTATGCTTAATCCGCTGAGGCAAGCCATGACCTTAACTGAATACTGTCATACCTCAAACACCAGCTAAGGGAAAACCCCTAACAGAAACAGTCCATTCCATCTGAAATCCCAGGGTTGACAAAAAGAATTGGCAATCTGAGAATTCTGTACAAGAACTAGGTCTCAGACTTGATATGTATGATTGGCGATCCCGTTTTAGTAGGCCTCAGCTCTCAGCTGCAAGTAGTTGAGTGCACTGTCAATAGCTTCGTGTCGTATGCCGGCAACGCCAATTTCTCGGTATTGGTGAAGTTGATCAGGGAGTTTCTTGTTTTTGCCAACTTTTGCAGGAGCAATCAATATGACGACTGGTGATCTCAGAATGTACACAAAGAGGAGCACAGAAGGAGTCAAACTGAAGTTGGCATAAGGGACACGTGTGTTGTATACAAACTGCATTTGATGGATCTCTCGGCTTTTCAATGGCATTTAGCAACCCCCGGAGCACCAAATACCCATTTGATTGCATTATGTTTGGACTATGGAAGAACTTCCTCATTCCAACAGTGCGGGCCTCGATCAGAATGGATGACTATGGGATATGCATATCTCATACAATAGATCTTGAAGGATATTTCGGTGGTTTGGCCGTCTGCTTTCCACATGGTAGCAATCTCCAACAGTCCAGTGAAATCGTCAATGTACAGACAGTATCTGAATCTCCTGCAATGGTTGTAGGGTCCAGAATTGTCAACTGAAATTAACTTCATCAGTTCAAGGCAAATGATTGGCCTCAAATGTTCAGCATGAGATGATGCAAATGGTTTAGCCTATTGACACAGGTCGCATGTCTTGATATAGTTCTAGATTCTGGACATCAAGGTTAGCCAGTACTACAAGATGCTGAGCTTGCGAAAAGTCATCTCGGCAGTCTAATTTCGTCCCCATGCATCATGGTGGAAAGATTGCACGATTGTTGGGATTTCCGAAGCCTCCTGAACTAGTTTAACATCTCCGAACATATTTTGGTTTATCAATCATTCATCTTCATCTTGGAGGAACTCCCGGGATAGATGCCAAAGCAGCCATTGCTCACCATGAGTTAGCAGTTCATTACATGATCCATTCGGTAGAGATGAGCGCTGATGCTTCAACCATATCCTTCAATAACTGCACATACATTAAAAAGCTACCATACTTGCCCTGCCATCGGAATCACTGCTTATTCTTCCATATAACCACCAGTGACCTAATGTTTTTACACATGGGCTTGGCAAATCATATCCTCTTCTGCATTGACTTCAACCATCTTTTATCCCATCCACGCTGCGGCAACTGCTTCAGGTTCAACCTCATCCATCGATGGTGGTTGCTGTTTCTCCACCTCTTTCATATTTGCCTCTTCAAGTTCTGCTTCGAACTCTTCGCCTTCTGCAATATAATATCTCTTCAGTTCGAAGATTTTTCTGTCTCTCTGATATCATCTCCTTTGATTTCTTCTTCTTCCTTGAAATACAACCGATCTTCTACCATCACAGTTCCTCATTTCCTTACATTTGTCTACTCAATCTGTATCGCTTTCATTGTTGGATCGATTACAGCAGCAGAAGCGATCTATTCTTCTTCAGAAGGAACCTGTTAGGGGTTCTCCCTTAACAGAGTATATGTAACCTGAGATATTCAATGATGGGTACTTGTCAGTGGACTTCGGTTCATCTGGCTTGCAAATCGCCTGCCCTAGGTATCCTCAGAAGTTTCAGTAATGAATACCTTTAGTGGGATATGAGTGGTACTCGTATCAATTGGGTAATCTTCGGATTAAGGTATTCATTGAAGCATACGCTGAGGCAGCTGATTTGGTGATGCAATAACACTGCCAGATTGAAAGGACTACGATCCTGCCGAGCGTGTTATTCCCAACTAGATTCATTTACCTGATGCTAGCGGGATTATGTCTGATCCGATAGATCAAAGGAGTTCGCCCCGCAGACACTGCAATTGTTAGTTGCAAGCTAGTACATGGGATCTTAAGCCCAATCTCTTGTGTGAGGTTGGTTACTAGGCACTGCCCGGCCAAAGGGAACAGTCCCGGCCTAAGCCGTGACGTGATTGATGGATTATGGCGCTGGCCGATGATATGCGTCCTGGAGCATCCCCACATAGTGAAGTGTGTCGGAATGGCAACTGTGAAAGACAGAAATGTACGTGTGTCATTAATCCACATCGGCATAGTAATGGTTGGCCGCCACGTGAACCTATAGTGCAACAATACTACGGTATTCATTGCTCGAAGCTTCTGTCACTATGTCGGCAGTGAGTCCTGATTACTGTACCAGACGAGATTGAGATGTCCAAGTTGAAGTTAGGATCTGTTATCTGATATCGTGCGGGTGTGGCCTGATTCTTATCAGGAGAGTAACTCTTTAATACCTCACCTGCATGAACACGTTAACCTTGGGGATACGTGGCAATCTCTACTAGGCGCATTCATGTGGAATGTCAGTCGCAGAAGCACCTTGCTATCATAATCATGCGCAAGAAGTAGGGGTGCGCATGCGTAACATCCCGATGAACTTTCTATACAGAGGTCACAATTCTTCGACATTGAGAATGGCAAGCACTATCAGCGGAACAGTCTACGACACCTACCAGCGGAAGAAAGCCTTCATTTATTATTGTGTTTTCATGATACCTATACCTACCAATTATTCTAAATAAAATTTATTGGCTTTCTGTAGCGGCAGCCCCGCACCTGTAAGTATCTTCCTACGAATGACCGTCACCTTTGAAAACGATAACGACGCAATTGTATCCCCCCCCGAAAAGATTATCTCCTACACCAGAAACAATAAGTTTATTCTCCACGCACAAAGTGTGTGGTAGATATCTTCGATTATCGGTCTACAACATATACTAGTTATTTCCATTGATGTTACGGGGGTTTTTGGTCCCAATAATCAATACAACATGTATTGAACTAAGTACGGCCGCCTATCTAAATATCTCTTTCTCTCCTCGTCTTATCGTAAGACTCAACTTCTTGTTCCTCTGTAAAGAGAACTCCCAATCTGACCCTCAACCACAGACTGTATTCTCTGTAAATGTAAATCAATCTTCCCCGTCGTACAACCACTCCTAGGAAACCTCCTCGAATCGGAATGCTCCAGTATTCAGATACCTCAGCTCCAGGTAGTCGATATCTTCTGGTTGACAAAAACGGAAAACCACTTCGTAGGTGTGGGTTAGGTGCTGCTCTTGCATACTGTAAAAAAGATTGCCAACAGTCTCCACAACTTGTTGCAGTGCGTACACGGATTGTGTATACCTGCGTCGAGGCATACAAAGGATAATCTCGTAAATTGATTAAGGAGGAAATAGTGAAGAATTATCTTATAACAGATAATTAAACGGATAGATAGATAGAATTTGTATCAATATTTTATGATCGTCTTCGGTGTTCTCTGAAAGCTAACTTGCTCACTGATACTCCGAACTTCCTTCGACCAACGCTGGCTCTTTATAGCCTGTGCTCTCCCCTAGAGGTGATAGTGTTATCTCGGCCACGCTCTCTCAGCGCCTGGCAATAACTCCGCACAACACCCTCAGGTAATTGTGTCCTTGCAACGTGGTTTGCAAGCGTTACGCTCCTGTTAACAATCAGGCCATCCATTGCGCGATATCAGCGTTCACCCTCTCCTATCTCAGACTTCTTTCGCGACATACGAGTCGGTAGTTGGAACATCTACCAATTCAGTTGATAATGCTTGTCGCCTCCTAATCCCTCATGCAGATGAGTTATTGATTGGGTCATACATTTAATCAGCGACCAACCGATACTATGCCAAGGTGGATTAAAGACACGTAAGCTCATATCCCATACGAGATTACATTGCAATCCAGACCACTCGAGTCAAGGAGTAGTGCTCGCTCTAGGCGCATTGCCGATGTCATTAATCCCTCAGTTACGTGATGCTAAGGTCGAGACTTTTCTCCAGACCGGAACGTACCTCTCTGAAACCAAGCCTGTTACGGCAAAGGGAGAAGAATCCACATAATCGCATTTGACTATCAACTGCCGTGTGTGATTGCGACACATTTCCCGCAGAGTATCCAGGTGTCAACGAAGTTCCCACACTGCGCGCGACCAACATGAACTCCTGCTGAGGAGCATGTTGCTGACCACTTGAGTGTCCCATGCATAGGTGTTATGCATATCACAGATATGTATGCATCCTGTACCATAATTCAAGTCTCATTATCGCTGCTTAGAGACAACCACTAACAATTGATGATCTTAAAGTACAAGGAAATATTGGAAAGGCCGTGGCAGCATCTGATAGTCAGCATATACATTCCAGTCGACCTGCGACGTTACAGGAATCCAACAACAAGGTCCGTGTTTTGGAAGACTAGTCAATCAGTACCACCGAAAGCGATATCCATAATGAGGTGATTGACAATTGCAAGATCATCTTCGAAAAGTCTAAGCAAGATAGGAAAGCAATTGGCCAACAGACGAGACGAGCTAGCAGAGTAATTAAATAGAAGGTTAAGCCACTTAAGACCTTCGGTACTCAGACACAAGGGATCGACGGCCCTGAGTTACGACCCCGAAGGACACCAGGAGAGTGTCAACATTGTGCTTGGCCAGAGGATGTTTTAGGAGGCCATTGAACTATTGATTGTTGTCGGGCGATCCGGAAGAGGAAAGGGACAGCTCTCATCCCTCAGTAAATATCGCATTGCCATTCTTAAGCATTAGGACAGGAACATTATCTAGGGCCGTTAAAGTACCTATAGTTAGGTTATTGAACCCCCCTAACACTCTGCTCGTGGTTGACTTTAGGCAAGAATCGTATTTGACATTCGCCAGAAATTCCCCTTGTTGGTTGAGACCTTCCCGTTCATTCCAGTTACAACACGCTACTGATTTTGTGCTAGTACTTTAACCAAGCTCCGAGCCAATCCAACATCGAAATGATCAATTCTATTCGTCTTCAATCAGCTCATGATCCTTTCCTTTCACATTGTCTAAATTCACCATTCCTTTGGAGCGTTCAAGTTGAGCTCGATAAGCTGACAGTGATCTTCAAATTGAAGTTCTCATCTTGCACATCGAGCTGTGTGCTTGTGAAACATATTGCAGACTTCACAACATCCATATCCTCGCGATGCCTGAGAATGAGATATGAATTCATATGCCCTGCATCGCATGTGAGATGTTGTTTCTTGAGATGGGTCATTTCAAGATGTCGCCACTCTGGATCGCACTCTATGTGCTTCTTTTCTACGGATCTGGGTGCTGATGCCATCAGCAGGGTTTGTTAGGCATTCATCTCTAAACGGGATCTTTCCACCATTTTATCGATTTTGTGGATAAACTCTTCAACTGTTTTGTCAAGGGAACACTTGATTGTTTGGATCTTAGTGAAATTCTGAGTAGACGTCCTGATTGTGAGCGCAAACTGAGTCTCTAAGTTGGCTTTGATGTTGTTGTAACTATCGACATCTGTTGGTTCTTGCTCGTCACGCCATGTTGATGGACTGAAGAATGACATTCCATGTTGGTTTTTGGCCGGCGGAATAATTGGGTCATGACGTGCTGCGGCAGGACCAACTCAAAACAGCTTATGTACGGACTGCGGGTTACTGGCCAACAACTGGGTTCTGGCCAATTCACATGTCTTGAGAAATCCTTCAACAGGGGTGGTGCCTTCGTATTTCATTGTTTGCACCATGCTGAAATACATCATCTCGTTTTGAACTGCAGCTACCGCTTGCGCTGGCAATGTTTCGTTTTCTAATTTCGGAACAAAGATGGGTTCTGGATGGGATTGGGCAAGATCCTTGTCGCAGTCCTAGTGTGCTGCGGAGTGATACTGACAGTGGATGTCATACTCCGTGTGTGGTACGTAGTTGTTGTTTAGGTATCGGAGGAGTTCTCGTGTATGTGGTTGACATTGTTTCCCCCAACCTTCAACCTATTCTTCATATGCGCTTGTGACCTCTACGAACCAAGCCTATCAGTCGTGGTTGTATCCGATCTGGCGATCTGATGTGCAGATTCTCTTGTCTGGGGCTGTAGGAGGTGCCATGAGATGAAGAGTAGTGAATGGAGTCATCTCGAATGATTCTTCATGGGTATTAACAAATGGTGGTTCAGGGATGTCCTGTTCCTCGGTTAGGGGTTCTCCCTTAACAGGGTATCTGTAACCTGAGACAGTCAATGATGGGTACTTGTCAGTGGACTTCGGTTCATCTGGCTTGCAAAACGCCTGCCCCAGGTATCCTCAAAACTTTCAGTCATGAATACCGTTAGCGGGGTATGAGTCGTACTCGTCTCAATTGGGTAATCCTCGGATTAGCGGATTCATTGAAGCATACGCTGAGGCTGCTGATTTGATGATACAATAACAGTGCCAGATCGAAAGGACTACAATCCTGCCGAGCGTGATATTCCCAACTAGATTCATTTACCTGATGCTAGCGGGATTATGTCTGATCAGATAGAGCAAAAGAGTTCGCCCTGAAGGCATGGCAATCGTTAGTTGCAAGCAAGTACGTGAGATCTTAAGCCCAATCTCTGGTGTGAGGTTGGTTACTAGGCACTCCCTGGCCAAAAGGATCAGTCCCGGCCTAGGCAGTGATGTGATTCAGGGATTATGGCGCTGGCTGATGATATGAGGCCTGGAGCATCCCCACACATTGACGTGTGTCAGAATGGCAACTGCGAAGTGCAGAAATGTGCATGCGTCATTAATCTACATCGGCATAGTATTGGTTGGCCGCCACGCAAACCTATGATGCAACTATACCACAGTATTGATTGCTGGAAGATTCTGTCGCTATGTTGGCAGTTCATCCCGATTACCGTACCATAGAAGAGTGAGATGCCTAAGTTAAAGTTATAACCTGATATATGATATCGTGCAGGTGTGGCCTGATTCTTCTCAGGAGTGTAATGCTTTAATACCTCACCTACATGAACATGATATCCTTGGGGATTCGTGGCAATCTCTACCATGCGCAATCTGCACCGACTTGCCTTAAGCGTGCATGCGGACGATAAGGAATGTAAGACGCAAATTACGTTGCTATCAAAACCATGCATAGGAAATATGTGTGCGCATGCGTAACATCCCGAGAACCTTCTATAAAGAGGTCACATTGTTCTGGCAATGAAAACAACAAGCTCTTGCAGCGAAACAGTATGCGATACCTACCAGCAAAGAACGATCTGAAATATTATTTTGTTTTTATGATACCAATACCTACCTATCATTATACATAGAATTTATTAGCTTTCTGTAGCGGCAGCCCCGCACCTTTAAAAAGTGTTATCCTGCGTATGACTATTACCTTCGAAAATGGTAATGACGCTATCTTATACTCTTTGGAAAAGATCTCATCCTACGCCCGAAGACAATAGTATATCAGTTTGGTGCAAACCGTTTGGTGGACATATTCAAATATCGGATTGCAGGAAGGACTAGTTATAAATATCAATAATTTGCGAAATCGTTCGGAGCTGTATTCATCACCAGCGGGCACAGGTATTGAATCTAAGGGGATTCTTCCGGATCGATTCTCGCAAATTGAGGATCGGCCGTGTAGTCCTGAAAGATTGGAGATTGTCGATTGTGAAGAATATGGTGGTGACGGTTTAATTTCTTGCAGTAGATCGGAGAGCCAGTTACAGGATCACGTGTTGCAAAATTGCCAGGAGTACATTAGGGAGTCAGAGCATGCTCGGAAGTCACGCGCCAGGCGTGATTTGAAGATCAGCAAAGCGCTCCGTTCAAGTTCGGGACTCCACATGAAAGCCAGTTCTAAGAACACATCGAGGAAGGATTGAGCAATTGAAACACTTACCACTCCGACAGAATGGATTGAAGAATCCGAACTACGGCGACGACAAGTAGCAGGAGAGTGTCAGCGTTGTGCTTGGCCACGAGATGGGAAAAGAAGCCATAAGACTATTGATTGCTTCCAGTGGTCAAGATTAGTGAAGGGAACCGCACCATTCCCTATGAATGAAAGATACAAGAAGGATTTGGATCTAGGGCTGTACTTCAGTACTTATATTGAGCGTTTTAGTAGCCCCCCAACAGAATAATATTTCGAATCCATACGCTCCTGGGTATTCGAAATCGGTATTACGATATACCATAGATGACTGATGAAGAGCGTTCAGCATATCGAGGGCTCAAGGAGCAAGGGGCCGTTTTACTCAGACCATCGAATAAACAATATATGGTAGTTGTTTCTACAAACTTACCAAATTTTACGGTTACAATACCGATTCGGATTCCAGTAACGACTGCTAAGTACCAGAGTCCGAAGAGCTTTATTCCGCCATATTATTCAGGACCCAATATAAGAAGAAAGCAAGTAGAATTGTGTGTTGAAAATTCAATCACGGCAAATCTGAACGGAGTTATGATATTTAGACTGAATCAAGCTTACTCCAGTCAACGTCTTCAATTTGGCAGGTTATACGCCTAATTTATTCAAACACCAACCCATGTAATATATTCGGTTCGATAAATAGTATAATATTGGAACCACCAAAAGACCATTAGAATAATCCAATATTCCATGCGGAACCTGAAACACCCAAACCTTTGGTTGAATGTTATCGACAATCGGCCATTAACAGTGAGTTACTTACGATTGACGATATCGTATTTAAAGACAATTGGAAAAAATACCACTCGTGGGCAGACGAGTGGGATTGTCATTGCACAAAAGACGACAAGACCGAGTGGTGTTATTGCAAAGTCAATAAATCATCGGCAAAATGCAGCCAGTGATAGAACTTACTTGTCCTCCAATGGAACAACTTTATGATATATTGATCATTATTGCTTTGTCAGTTATAGTGATTCAATTGTGAAACTTCATCGAGCAATCGATGCTCATATGATACTATACGTCTTGGCAAGATAATGTATGGTTGGCACCTCCGGAATGGATTCCACAGTTCGAGGAATCCAGTCAAAACGCATATGCGAAAATTAATCAATATATGCCTCGCGGTTGGTGGATGTATAATGAGGGAAAAGATAGCGGGTATACTGACGGTTATAACTAAGGACTTTTGGAAGGTCATGATAATGGCTGGGATGAAGCCAAAGGACATTACCAAAAAGTATTCGAAAGAGAGCTTAGAGATGCTAAGTATCAATAGAAGGAGGAAGGAGCAAATAATGAGGATTCTGAGAAAATAATAGAAGAATATGTGGAATCGGAAGAAAATGATGAATGGTCGTTTTATGGAGGAAAGAGGGACTCAAAGCAGACTGGGTTACGAGAATGGTTTGAGGATTAGTCCGACGATGAGCTCACCGATGCCGTCGAACTAGCAAGATGTTCTTAATGCAGACTATGAGATAGTTGCTTTGAGACGTCTAGGATGTCACTTCTACTAAGTTATAAAAGATCATCAGTTGACGTAAAAGACCATGGTGCGAAGCAACATTTTAATCTTACCACAACCAATTCCATTGTGGTTGTATAATTAATGTTGATTAATATCTTCGATATTACTTCGTGACTAGTAGCTTTGGATATTATTGCGGTAATTAATATCTTCAATATTACTCGATCGATATTACTTTCGCATATTATTTCGATATTTAAAATCCTCGATATTCGACCCTCAGTTATCATGTCGTTAATTAATATCTTCGATATTAGTTCGTCAATATTACCTTTGCATATAACTTCGGTAATTAATATCTTTGATATTACTTCATCAATATTACTTTAGCATATTACCTTTGAATATTACTTCGGTAATCAATATCTTCGATATTACTTCGTCAATATTGCCCTCAGCTATTAATTCCATGATTATTCCTTCGATATTTGATGAAATTATCGGGATAATTTGTTATGGGAGTGATGGGAGTGATGACGACCGGTGAATCTTCATAAAGAGAAGGGGGTACAATTAGCTTAAACAAGAAAGAAAAGATAAATACATTATGGTATTATCAGGTATTCTTATTCTAATTTCGATTCGGTTACCTTCAATAAAAAGAGAAACGATAATACATTATGGTATTATCAGGTATTCATATTTCATTCCAATCAAGAGAAATACTATTACATTATGATATTATCAAAGGGTAATGATTGATGGATAACGTTGTCCTTAATAAGTTAGGTCAACAATAAAAATAATTATTAAGATTTAGGATGTGATATCATCAGACCTGATGAGCATCCTTGGAGGCTGGGGTTATGTTAACCAGAATTGTATAGGCCATTTCCCATGGCTATGGGAAGCTAGTGTTGATGATATTGTTCTGAAAGATATTTTGGATTTCAGATCATCCGGTTGATCTTGATATAAAATAGCTTATATGTACTTTCGACATATACGAGTGGGGACTGTAACCTTCGGGTGAAATGACTAGGTATCTGATTAGAAAGAATAAACTGAGCAATAAAAATTGGTTTTCTCTTCGACACGGAAGAATTGAGGTCATGTCTGCCGCATTCTCATCGACATTTACCTTCGACAATATATTCAACAAGAGAAACCAGGACATGTATGCTGAGTCCAGGTATTCGATTCGACAAGGAGAATCTAGGACATGTATGATGTCTTCCGGTATTTTCATTGATATACAAATTACCTTCGACCAGGAGAAACGAGGACATATAAGATGTCTTCAAATATTCTCAGTGACATTCGAATTACCTTCGATCAAGAGAAACAAGGACATGTATGATGGCTTCTGGTATTCTCATTATTATTAGAATTACCTTCGACAAGGAGAAACGAGGACATATATGTTACGGGTCTTGAAGTCTAAGAGTTGGATGAAAGAGACAGAACCGATTATGCAAAATAATAAACCATTTGTATTAACGACTGACGATAAATGATACAATGTTGAAGAACGATAAACGATGCGAAGTTGAAGAACGATAAACGATACAATGTCGACGAAAGATAAATGATATGATATTGGAGAACAATACACGATACGTCGTTGAAGAACAATAAATGATACCATGTTGACGAACGATAAACGATACATTGTTGAAGAACGGTAAATGATATGATGTTGACGAGCAATAAACGATACGATGTTGAAGAATGACAAACAATACGTTGTTGACGAACAATAAACGATATGATGTTGACGAACAATAAACCACATGATGAAGTTGGCGAACTATAATTGTAGATAAAGAGATGCATACTTGTGTTATGCCAGGGCTGTGCCGTAGTATACAAGTCCAGGGGATTATAGCGGCCTGTCACAATGGTGTTTGCCCCTTGAGGTGAGCAAATTCACTTGTTACGACGGAGCAATCGTTGGGTCACCGATTCTATTGAAGGGGGTGATGTTAGGGGTTCTCCCTCAACAGAGTATATGTAACCTGAGATATTCAATGATGGGTACTTGTCAGTGGACTTCGGTTCATCTGGCTTGCAAAATGCCTGCCCTAGGTATCAACAGAACATTCAGTCATGAATACCTTTGCAGGGGAATGAGTGGTACTAGTCTCGACTGGGTGATCTTCGGATTAGCGGATTCATTGAAGCATATGCTGAGGCAGCTTATTTGATGATGTAATAACACTGCCAGATCCAAAGGACTACAATCCTGCCAAGCGTGTCATTCCTGACTAGAATCATGTACGTGATGCTGGCGGGATTATGTCTGATCGGATAGAGCTAAGGAGATCGCCCCGCAGACACGGCAATCGTTAGTTGCAAGCCAGTACGTGGGATCTTAAGCCCAATCTCTTGTGTAAGGTTGGTTAATAGACACTCCCCAGGCAAAGGGAACAGTCCCAGCCGATGCAGTGACATGATTGATGGATTATAGCGCTGGCTGATGATATGAGGTCTGGAGCATCCCTAAACATTGACATGTGTCGAAATGGCAACTGCGAAGCACAGAAATGTGCGTGCGTCATCAATCTACATCGGCATAGTGATGGTTGGCCGCCACGTAAACCTATTATGCAACTATACTACAGTATTGATCGCTCGAAACTTCTGTCGCTATGTAGGCAGTTAGTCCCGATTAACGTACCATACGGGAGTGAGATGTCGAAGTTGAAATTATGACTGGATATACGATATCGTGCGGCTGGGGCCTGAGTCTTATCAGCAGCGTAACGCGTTAATACCTCACCTGCATGCACACGATAACCTCGGGGATTCGTGGCAATCTCTACCATGCGCATTGTGCACCGACTTACCTTAAGCATGCATGTGGACGATAAGGAATGTAAGACTCAAAGCAAGGTCTTATCGGAATTGACGCACTAGAGAAGCCCGGGGTATAGAGCCCCTGGGCAAAGAGGAACAGAGTCTCAAAGTGTCCGATTAGAAACCAGCCGATACATGCTCCATTGGGTAAACCGATGTGAGGGATATGTTTAAGGCCACCTCTTGGCAGAACTTTAGTGAACTCCACCCTCTCGAACTGTTTGGTTAGTGTTTCTTGAACGGGATGACCCATGGTCGCATGGGCTTTTGGCCCGCGGCAGGCTCCAGATCTTTCCGAGATTGTCGCGAGCTCTTAACTAACACACAAGGCAGAGGGCCATAGTCAGCAATGGCGAAAGGTAACGGGAAGTGGACCCTAGCAAGGACCATGGGCCGTAACATTGTGGCAGCACCCTGTGAAGGGGTATCCATGATGACTTGAGAGGACGGTTAGTCTCTGTCAGTATATTGAAATGTTGAAATACTGCTGATGAATGAAGCTGCCAATAGGGGTAAAGTTCCGGGAACGAGAAACGGCTTTGACACGATCAGATACATTCAAGGTGCAAACATATTGACATTCTCTTAGATGAGGGACCCAGATACTTGTTGAATTTCAGCAGGGCAACGTCACATATAGACATCATGGAAAGGAAATATGGGTGCGCAAGCGTCACATCCCGAGAACTTTCTATGACGAGGTCACATTGTTCCGGCAATGAAAGGGACAAGCCCTAGCAGCGAAACAGTCAGCGATACCTACCAGCGAAGAACGATCTGAAATCTTATTGTGTTTTCATGATACCTATACCTACCTATTACTCCATATATAATGTATTAGCTCTCTGTAACGGCAGCCCCGCATCTATAAGTATCTTCCTACGAATGACGATCACCTTTGTCAACGATAAGGACGTACTCGTATACGCCCTCGAAATGAATATCTCCTACAGCAGAAATAATCAGCATATATGCCTCACAGAAAGTGTATGGTGGATTTCTTCGATTATCGATCTACAACACAGACTAGTTATCTACATTGATAATCATAAAGTACGAGGAAATATTGGAAAAGCCGCGGGGACCATCTGATGCTTAGCATATACATTCCAGTCGACTCGCGACGTAACGGGAATCCAGCAACGAGGTCCATGTTTTGGAAGACGAGTCAAACAGTACCCCCGAGACCGATATCCATAACGAGCTGATTGAGAATTACGAGATCTTATTAGAACACTCTAACCAACATGGGAAAGCAATTGGTCCATAGACAAGACAAGCTAGTAGAGTAATTAAAAACAAGGTGAGGCCAATTGAGACCTTGGGTACTCGGACACAAAGGATCGACGGCTCTGAGTTACGACGACAAGGGACAGCAGGAGAATGCCAACGTTGTGCTTGGCCAGAGGATCTTATAGGAGGCCATCGAACTATTGATCGTTGTCGGGTGATCTGGAAGAAGATAGGGACCGCTCATATCCCTCAGCAAAAGTCGCATCGCCATTCTTAAGTATTATGATTGGAACATTATCTCGGGCCATTAAAGTACCTATACTTAGTTCATTGAACCCCCCTAACAAGATATGAAGTCATCAGGTATTGTCGTTGATATTCGAATAACCTTCGACAAAGAGAAACGAGGACATGTATGATGTCTTCAGGTATTCTCATTGACATTCAAAATACCTTGGACAAGGAGAAACGAGGACATGTGTGATTTCTTTGGTATTCTCATCAATATTGGAATGACCTTCGACATAAGCGCAACGAGGGCATGTATTGTGCCTTCAGGTATTCCCATCGACTTTCCAATTGACTCCGATAGAGAAGGTCGACGGCATTTGTAATGTTTCCCGAAAGGACCGGAAGTAAACGATAGATATGACAATTATAAAACTATCTTATGAAGTTAAGTATTCTATGACACCTTATAAGGGTATAACTACAGTTATGATCAGGATCATATAAATTATGAATCTGTCACTTAAATAATACAGCTAAGTACTTCTTATCCAACTTTGGAACATGATTACAGTTATGATTAGTTACTACACACGTTATAGAGACAGACATATGGTAGGTCCAGGTACACTGGTATACAAGGACTTAAGATACCATTATCTTATTGAACATAATGAGGCAAGTTGCGAGCGATGGCAATAGAAGGGCTTATGCTTGATACCTTAGAACTTTGTTCAGTTGGCTCAAGTACGGCCTGACTAGATCTGTCAAACAATTCTTGTAACATTATGTGTCAAACCTTTAGGAGACATAACTGAATGATATCAGGCTTGTTCTACATTGTCCTCTGTGACCCTCTTGCGGGTGGTACCATCATGGCGAATAGAGTCGATGGTGTGGAATGTTTCTTGCACATTTGGAGATATTTCCGAAAGCATTTAGATATACAGTTTGTACTGTACTCATCGGAGTAAGAGATGCTGACAGCCTCAACACTGTGCATAAATGAAACATGAGAGTAGACGAATTACATCTCAATGATGTTAATGGCAAGACAGAATCCATGCACGAGTATGGTATTCAAATAAACATTTGGAGTAAATGGATGATTGATTATATGTACCTGCGATCACATCAAAGGAGTAAATTATCATGACTCTATATGTACTATTAGGATAGTAGAATTACGCTACAAGTGATTCTGATCACGCTACATATGGCATTGGAACAACTATCCGAGCAGTTGGTTACTGTTCCTTGTAATGGGAATACATTGCTGTATGTTGTTCGCAAAGACGGCAGGGAATGTTGGGTCACTGTGCTTGGAGAAGGGGGTGATGATACGGGTCTCGAAGTCTAAGAGATGGATGAAAGAAACTGAAACTATAAATGTCAAAGTAATACACCATTTGCATTAATGACATACGATAACCAACACGATGTTGACGAACGATACAGGATACGATGTTGACGAACGATACACCATACGATGTTGACAAACGATAAACGACATGATGAAGTTGGAAATCTATACATGTAGATAACGCGATGCATAGTTGTGTTATGCCGGGGCTGTGCGGCATTATAAAGTGCAGGGGAATATAGCGTCCTGTTACAATGGTGTTCGCCCCTTGAGGCTAGCAAGTTCACTTCTTACGACGGAGCAATCCTTGGGTCACCGATTCTAGTGAAGATGGTGATGTTAGGCGTACTCCCTTAACAGAGTATATGAAACCTGAGATAATCCATGGTGGGCACTTGACAGTGGACTTCAGTTCATCTGGCTTGCAAAATGCCTGCCATAGGTATGCTCAGAATTTTCAGTCATGAATACCTTTAGCGGAGTATGAGTGGGACTCATCTCGATTTGGTAACTTCGGAGGTGCGGATTCATTGAAGAATATTCTGAAGCAGCTGATTCGATGATGCAATAACACTACCAGAACGGAAGGACTACAATCCTGCTGAGCGTGGTATTCCCATCGAGATACATTTACCTGTTGCTAGCGGGATTATGTCTGATCGGATAGAGTAAGGGAGTTAGCCCCGCAGACACAGCAATCATTAGTTGCAAGCTAGTACATGGGATCTGCAGCTCAATCTCTTCTGTGAGGTTGGTTACTAGGCACTCCCTGGCCAAAGGGAACATTCCCGGCCCAAGCAGTGACGTGATTGAGGGATTATGGGGCTGGCTGATGTTACGAGGCCAAGAGTATCCCCACCCATTGACATGTGTAGTAATGGCAACTGCGAATCACTGAAATGTGAGTGCGTCATTGATCTACATCGGCATAGTAATGGTTGGCCACCAGGTAAACCTATGCTGCAACTATACTACAGTATTGATCGCTGGAAGCGTCTGTCGCTATATCGGCAGTTTGTCCCGATTACCGTACCCTATGAGAGTGAGATGTCCAAGTTGAACTTATGACCTGATATATGATATTGTGCAGGTGTGGCCTGATTCTTATCAGGCGCGTAACGCTTTCATACCTCACCTGCATGAAGATGATAACCTTGGGGATTCGTGGCAATTGATACCATACCCATTCTGCACTGACTTTCCTTAAGCATGCAGGCGGACGATAAGAGATGTAAGACGCAACGCACGTTGCTATCAACATCATGGAAATGAATTATGGGTGCATGTGCGTAACATCCCGAGAACATTCTACAAAGAGGTCACATTGTTCCGGCAATGAAAACAACTTGCTCCAGCAGTGACACAGTCAGCAATACCTACCAGCAAAGAATGATCTGAAATATTATTGTGTTTTCATGATTCCTATACCTACCTATTATTCTATATATAATTTATTAGCTTTCTGTAGCGGCAGCCCCACACCTATAAGTATCTTCCTACGAATGACCATCACCTTTGAAAACGATAAGGACGTAATCGTAATCGTATATGCCCTTGACCTGATTATCTCCTACGCCAGAAACAATCAGTATATGTTTGTGGCACAAAGTGGGTGGTGGATTTCTTCGATTATCGATCTACAACAAAGACTAGTTATCTACCTTGATATTCCTAAAGTACAAGGAAATATTGGACAGGCCATGGCAGCATCTGACACTCACCATATACATTGCAGTCGACTTGAGAGATTACGGAAATCTAGCAACGAGGTCTGTGTTTCGGAAGACGAGTCCATCAGTATAACCGAAACCGATATCCATAAAGACGTGATTGAGAAATGTGAGATCTTCTTGGAACAGTGTAAGCAAGATAGGGAAGCAATTGGCCGACAGACGAGATAAGCTTGTAGAGTAATTAAGAAGAAGGTTTAACCACTTGAGACCTTCGGTACTCAGACACAAGGGATCGACGGCTCTGAGTTACGCCGACGAAGGGCAGAAGGAGAGTGTCCACGTTGTGCTTGGCCAGGGGATCTTATAGGAGGTCATCAAATTATTGATTGTTGTCGGGCGATCCGGAAGAAGACAGGAACAACTCACATCCCTCAGTGAAAGTCTCATCGCCAGTCTTAAGGATCAGGATACGAACATTATCTAGGGCTGTTAAAGTACCTATACTTAGGTCATTGAACCCCTCTAACATTTACATTGTTTCGGGCTTTCCACTATGGCATCTAGTTCTTAATGATAGATTTTGTAATTCTCTTTCACAAAAGTATGTGTGTTGCAAGGGATTGCAACTTGGTGGAGTATTCTATGATTATTGTGCTACGATAGTACTCCTGCTGATACATTACTCGATCCATCAGGTCCTACAACCGTTTCTTCTTCGTATTTGTAATGTGCGAAGATTAGTACGATTGTGAATCCTTCCTTTACGTTTTTGAACACTGGTTTTTGATCAGTTACCGATTGGAAAGGTAGTAGCCTTTATGATAGTTTAGTTACTGGGTGGACCACCCTACTGTACTTCCTCATGAACCTTCGATAGAAGTTGGCAAATTCTGAGAACACTTGGACCTCCATGAGTTTGGTGGGCGCGTCCACTTCTCTAACCGCTGCAACTTTTCCCGGATCCATTCTGATCCCATGTACTTCGACTATCTGTCCTAGGTACATGGCTTCCCACTGATGAAACTCACATTTTTCCACATTCAAGTGCAATCCCGCTTCTTTGGTGCAGTCATTACTCCTCTGATGTGTTTTTGGTGTTCTGCCAGGGTATAACTGCATAGGAGAATGTCGTGGAGGAATACGTTGCAGAAAATATCCAGAAATGGTAGGAGTACATCATTGAAGAATGATTGAAACAATGCGGGTGTGGTGGTTAGTCCGAAAGGCATAACTACCGACTGAAAGACACCATAATTCTGTCCAAATACCGTCTTCCACTCATCACCTTCCACAATTCTGATCATATTCTAGGTATTCTGTATATCCAATTTGGTGTACCGTATGGCATTCGGTAATCTCAACAAGCTGAGTGCAATTTCTATTAATTCGTATAGATTTCATAGTATTCCTTCATTCAGATATCTGTAAATGATGCATAATGTCAGGCCTCCATTGCATTTTTGTGCAATCAACACTAGAGCTCCACATGGTGACGATGATAATTTCATGAATCCTTGTGTCAAATTCTATTTGATCTTTGCTATCATGAGTTGTAACTCTTCCATTGACAGGCTTTAGATAGATCATAACAGAGGTTTGAAACCATCTTGTAATGTGGTAGTTTTTCAGTGATTACATTGTCACAAATGGGGAGAAACTCATGATTTTCAATTGGTTTCAGCTGATCCAATGATTTTGCCTAGAGATCGTTTATCTTGAGGGCTTTGTTGCTTTCATACAACGTTATGGCATGAACATTAGGTTTCTCCTGTGTGTTGCGTATCATGAATGGGGCTGTTGACAGGGTGCAAATCTCGAGCTCTTTCTTTGCTGGACTTTCGATTGTTTCCATACCGTATTCGCATACCGATACGTTTGAATGATGTTGGCAGTGGTGTTGGAATAAGTTTATAATCCACTTTCAAAGAGCCGTTTATGCTGAGGTACGTTCTTTCCATCACAGATTCTTTTATTTCAACATTGTTAATTGACAACTGTCAAATACCATAACTAGAAATAACAGCTGTAGACAAAGAAGATTCGTGTCCAGTGCAATTGCTATTCTTATTGCACTGGACTAAACTTTTCCCAACTCTGATGACTTATCAATTGCCTTCTCCACATCCTTTCATTTCCGTAATTCACTGAATGTAGTTACTTCCACCTGTTCTGATATCTCCTTCAACGTCCTTAGGCAACTTGCTGCACAATCCCTTGAATTTCCAAAGTATATACATAGCCTTTCCTCTCTTCAATGCTTCCTTTCTTCCAGTGCTATGTTCTGCCCTGTGACTGCCGAGATGTACATGGCAGCGACACTGAAGTTTCCTGCCACTGAACCTGCTCGTGCGGTTTCTGTGGCCGATGTGGTGTTGTTTGCATTGTCTCATCATTTCAATACCCCTTCACATCCGCCTGACTTCTTTTCGGCTGTTCTTGCTTTTATTTTGTTACGGGGGTGTATACCCTAATGAACAATAGATCAACAAGTATACTACTCAGGTCCACAGCCTAAGATTGAATTGCTTACTCAGGTTCGGTATAACATGTTCCCGTAGTACCCATAGTCGATTCGAGCGTCATCCTTCGACGGTCGTCTTTCCTTTTTGGAGGCGCTCGACTTTCCTAGCCTTTCTAAGCTGTCGATTCGTTGAAGGCAGAGGATACACTTGATTAAGCTACCACAGATTTTCAGCTCCGCTTGATTCTTCCAGAAATTCCTTGCCATGATGCAATATACCCCTAATCCTTTGATCTTCAGTAGGATCCTGGGATGTAGGTGATACTGCTCGTTCCTAAAGAATTTGGTGGATCCTACCAGGAGATATCTAGCCCAATATTGGCTCATACTGAGAGGCTTCAATATCCTCCGGAAGTATATCTTTCGGCCACTGGTGGGAAATACTATTCTGACTCAGATTGTCATTATGAATCACTAAATCCCCCTTAAGGCCGATAATCGAAGTCGGCTACCAACCACACAGGGCTGCAAAGGGGTATCCCTTGCTTCGTGCAAATGCGATCATCTTGTCAAGGCAGTGAATGATGACGTCGTTGTCATGCTTGAAGGTAATGGACATTCGTTACATTGTATCCTCTTACGATGCGAGGCTGCCACTACACAAAGCTAACAGATTCTGTGGTCAATAACAATAGGTAAAGGTATCATAAAAATGCAATAATGAAAGAGGATATTTATCCGCTGGTAGGTGTCGTTTTCCGTCTAGCTTTTTGAGCTTGTCTTACTTATTGCCGGAACAATGTGATCCCTTTATAGTGTCTCAAAACCCTCTTCAGACTATGATTAAATCCCTCAATGATAACCACGTATCTGTGTGTCTTGCATTCACAGAATGCGCCTGACATAGGCATGCACGCGGCCCTTTGGTTCTCGTGATCATGCATGATATCATATCGGTTCATTACTCAGACCATAACTTCAACTTTGACATCACGGAAACCTCTTTGATCGGCAGTTGGAACCCATACTCTATGGTGACATCTCATTCTTTATAATTTATTATCTTGACAATCATAACTCATAGGCTCACAAGGTTACTATCCGCAGCTACTGTTAGGGGGGGTAGTATAATGCCATGTATAAGTACTTAGGTACAGCCATAGATCCTAATCCTTCTTGTATCTTTTATTCTTAGGGAATGGTGGGGTTCCCTTCACTAAGCTTTTCCACCGGAAGCAATCAATATTCTTATGGCTTTCGTTCCTATCTCATGGCCAAGCACAACGCTGACACTCTCCTTGTATTGGTTGTCGCCATAGTTCAGATTCTTCGATCCCTTCTGTCTGAGTGGCAAGTGTTTTAATTGCTCGATGCTTCCTTGATGTTTCCTTAGAACTTGCTTTCCTGTGGATTCCCGAACTTCCACAGAGCGCTTTGCTAATCATCAAATCCCGCCTGGTGGGCGTCTTCCGAGCAAGCTATGACTCCCTAAGGAACTCCTCGCGATTTTGCAACACCTGATCCTATAACTTGCTCTCGGCGGTACTTGATGTAAGTGAAGTGTGGCCACTATATTCTTTAATATCGACAATCTCCGAGCGTTCAGGACTACACTCCCGAATCTCAATTTCCGCCAATCGATCCAGCTGAATCCCCGTAGATTAAATGACTGTGCCTGCTGGTTTTGAATACAGCCCCGAATGATTTCTCAGATTATCGATATATATAACTAACCCTTCCTGCAATCTGATATCTGAAGTTATCCACCAAAAGGTTTGCGCAAAAAAAAAATATACTGATTTTTTCTGGCGAAGGAGATAATCTTTTTGAGGGCGTATATGATTATGTCCTTATCGTTTTCAAAGATGATGGTCATTCGTAGGAAGAGACATATAGGTGCGGGGCTGCCACTACAGAAAGCTAATCACATTTAGATCGAATAATACATAGGTATAGGTATCACAAAAACACAATAATATTTCAGATCGTTCTTCGCTGGGAGGTATCACTGACTGCTTTGCTGCTGGAGCTTGTCCTGAGCATTGCCGGAACAATGTAACCTCTTTATAGAAAGTTCTCGGGATGTTATGCATGCGCACCAATATTTCTTTTCCATGATTTTGATAGCAACGTGCTATGCGTCTTACATTCCTTATCGTCCGCATGCATGCTTAGGGCAAGTCGGTGCAGAATCCGCATGGTACAGATTGCCACGAATTCCCAAGGTTATCGTGTTCATGCAGGTTTGGTATCCAAGGGTTACGCTCCTGATAGGAATCAGGTCACATCTGCACGATATCATATATTGGATCATAACTTCAACTTGGACATCTCACTCTCGTATAGTACAGTAATCGGGACTAACTGCCAGCATAGCGACAGACGCCTCAGGCAAACAATAGTGTAGTATAGTTGCATCATAGGTTTTGCGTGGAGGCCAACCATTACTATGCCGATGTAACTTAAAGAAGCACGCACATTTCTGGGCTTCACAGTTGCCATTCCGACACACGTCAATGTGGGGGGATGCTCCAGGCCTCATAACATCAGCCAACGCCATAATCCCTCAATCACGTCACTGCTTAGGCAGGGACTGTTCCCTTTGTCCGGGGAGTGCCTAGTAACCAACCTCCCACAAGAGATTGGGCTTAAGATCCCACGCGCTGGCTTGCAACTAGCGATTGCCGTGTCTGCGGGGCGAACTCCTTTGGTCTATCCGATCAAACATAATTTGGCTAGCATCAAGTAAATGAATCTGGTTGGGAATAACACGCCCGGCAGGATTGTCATCTTGTTGATCTGGCAGTGTTATTGCATCATCAAATCCGCTGCCTCAGCGTATGCTTCAATGAATCTGCTAATCGGAAGATTACCCAATTGAGACGAGTCCCACTCATAACCTGCTAAAGGTATACATGACTGAAAGTTCTGAGGATACCTAGGGCAGGTGTTTTGTAAGCCAGATGAACCGAAGTCCACTGACAAGTACCCATCATTGAATATCTCAGGTTACATATAATCTGTTCAGGGAGAACCCCCAACAGCTACGCTGACATCAAACTTATGCGCATAATTGATGCTATCGATTGACATTGCCAAACCAGCTCAATCTATTCGACATATGATGTCCACTTTTGGCTTAGGCCAATGCCCTGATTTCCTGAGTTCTGTATGCATAGGTGTTCATTCAACCCCAACATGCACCAATATCGGAGAGCCCACTTAGTCGCATAACTGCCGTGCAGAGAACTGCAACCGCATAGTATCGAGGCATGAATCAGGTTGAACACAAAGAGCTCAGCAGAATCCAGTTCTTCCGATCCTGCTAAGTTCCTGCATTATTCAATCACCTGCCACAGCACTTGTTGTAAATGAGTCCGGTAAGCTGTTTGCTTATTCAATCGAGACATGATTGGTATCAAACCCCTGCTAAGGAGTGTACCACATGGCTTTTACCTTGATACACGTGTGTATAAGTACCATTACACTGCTAGGAGAGAACCCCTAACATATTTGTGCATCTCATTGTGCGCATAATTTGATAAACTTGATTATGTTGTCGGAAAAGTGATTGTATTGTAGTGAGTCTTTCAACTTGTTGGACAGACCATGTCATAATGCAACCACTTGGGCTTCCATGGTCCATTTCACATAAACAACATATATTTGGAATTCCGTGTAATATAGGGAAAATTTGCAGTCTGTCTGTTTCAATTTCAGGAGTTTGGAAATTATGGTCACTGCTTTGTCATGATTGCCAAATGCGATGTCTAACATTTCTACCATGTGTTCAGGTAATTCAGTTTGAGTCCTCCGGGTAATTCAGTTTGAGTCCTCCGGGTATTTCGTTGCAGAATGGGATGTCATGTTCCACGGCCACCTTTTCTCATCGTCCAACTGCATATCTCAGCTTCTCCTGTTTGCTGTTGAATGTCTTTGGTTTTCCAGCAATATTCAGAGCTGAGTGGGATGTCCACCCTTGGAGATCATTTCTGTCTACTCCCGAGAAGCGGGCTATTTCGTTTCCCTTTTCTTTGTATTCCCTTTCTTCCATGACTTCAATACCTCTCACTTTGATTTGTCTTAGAATCTGGGTTAGCAGATTCTCATTTTCTTCTTCCAACATCTCATAATCCTCCAATTGCTCCTGTGCATCATCCAGGTTTTGGCTTAGTTCTGCCAGGTCTGGATTCCGTTCTTCCAGTGGATTCAGGTTCCTTACTTCCTCTACGAGATCCTCATAACTACATTCCTGTGTCTATTCTTCTTCTGTGGTCACCCTGTGTTGAGTGAGGATCAATTCCTGCCTTAGGTTCACCTTTTCTGTTTGGAGCTTCTCTCCTTCCTGCTTGAGATCGACAATTCATTCTTCATTCTCCTTTTGCATGGTTTTTTTCGTCAGCGAGTCGTTTAATCTGCTGGTTATCAGTTGTCTGGTGAGTACATCCAATCCCTCGTTGACTGTGTGGGTGTGTGCTCTAAGATGCTATATGTTCATTGTGGATGTGTCCATCCGTTTAATTGCCTCCAGTTGTGTGTGCATCAGCCCAGTCTGGGTGACATTATGGGTCATTCTGGAAGATTCCCCTGACATCCTGTGAATGATGTAGGAAGGAGGCTGAGAGGAGGGAGCGGGGTGGTCGGAGCCTTAGACAGGTTGCGGTTTTGTCAATATTTTGTTGGATCTCTTTAATCGCTGTATCGACCTCACCCTTCAGAAATGGATTGCTCATGAACCAGTACCCGATCAACATTTGGTGCTAACTTGGTGCCGTTTTAATGATTAGGGAATTGGGACATTGGGCTGTGTGTCACACTTGGTCTACTCCCTTGACTTTATTCGATTTCCTGTCTGTATAATCTTTCCACAAGATATTGTTTTTCACATCTTTGGGTATTTCCTTCATTGTAGTCTGTGATTGCATATATTGAGCGTTCCCTGCACTTTGTATGGTTGTATGTGTGCCTCTGCTGTTATGTTAACCGTAACATGGTTCTTCTCCACCTCAGTTAATGTGGAGACCGTGGCATTCGGCCCAATAGGTTTTGAACACTGTGTCATCTATTGAATGTCCTTCTCTATTCCTGGCGCCTTCTATTCAGTAGCTGTTCCACAGAGATACTGGTTATGATTTTTTCAAAAATGGTCCTCATGGAGCTCTTTGGGTTCCGATAAGATAGCATCGGTGCTACAGCCGGCGTTTAATGGTTCGTGTTCGAAGATGTTTTGTGTTTAACAACCTGGATCGAAAAACTTGGTCAGCGATGGATTTTTGTTGATATCGTATGCTGCCATTCAATTGAAGATATTAGATTCTTCTTATCAGAAATTCCAGATACACTCTGCACAAACGTGTCTCCTGAAACTGCTTCTCTAATGAGTTTTTGAGGTTTCCAACAGATTGAAACACCAGGCACTGAGGATTGCACGGCGGGTGACAAAAAGTTACTGCCGTTCTGGAGATGGTAATGGCATATATACTGAATTATAACATGTAGGAAGAATTTTAGACTTCTTCTTCTGTTAATGTTTTGTGGTTTGGAGTTCTAGGTGTTATAAAAACCAAACAAGATACAGCAATGCAGGTCCTGCAATCAGGCAAGAGACCCAAATTCCGGAATAACAGCAGTGAACAGAGGTCGGTGCCAAAGTTACGAATTAGTTTGTATACTATTAAACGAATAAAGAGAAAACTAATCCAGTTCCTGGGTATCCTCCATATGTATGACAATTATGACTGTCATCAATTCAACTCACTTGATCAATATTCATCATAACGTCACCTGACTTTGGACTCATTCTTAAAATCTCAAACTCATGCCACATTCCTTATTGTTGGTATTCATCCCTTTATTTACCAAACCTGGTTTCAAAGAGGATAATGCTGTTTCCTCTCACGAAAATCTGTTTCCTTGTTCGCAAACCTGTTTGTATGGTCGCATTGCATAATGTAGTTCTCTTCCTAATGAATATATCACTCGATCATCGGTTCTGCTTCAGTCACCGATCATCACTGAATGCATCCATGACACTGACCCCAACGTCTATGAATACAATGTCAGATATACTCCTCTGCATTTTAATATTAAAGACATGTTAACATATTTCATGGTCTAGCTGGCTCATATACAGAGCCTAGTTGACCATGTAAGCATTGGCAGGGTTATTGTTTGCCCCAGAGAGGTGCTATATCTATACCTCAATTCATACAAAGTGAAATACAATTCATTCAATCTGGCAAATCATATTGACACATACAGTTGTTGAGCATGAAGTAGATATTCGAAATGCCACACGGGATATTGTGAGTGGTGTTTAGCCCTCCGTCAGATGAGCTGCACTACCATAGAGAATTCCATATTCAACTCTGTTAGACTGCCTCCAAGGTGCAGTATTCCGAACTGATCTACATCACACCTAATAACCACTTTTTGCTCAAGATGACAACTTGACTGTACAATTCTGAGAGGTACTGGATAATTTAGGTTATCCAGTTACCATGTGAATTCTCAAAGGATTAGCCAGTTTCCTGCTTCCTATGTCTCAATGCCGAGAAATAGATAAGTACTGACTCACTCTGTTTTTACAGTGCAATTCTACAGTAGCTGCCAAGTTCACTTTCTAGCTTCACCACCAGAGAGCAAATGCCAATGACCCAGCTATTTTAAAGAACTTTTTCCACAAGGTATTAATAATTTGCCCCCCCCCCTAACCCCCATATACTAATATCTCTTGTAGATGGGTAAATTAATCACAGATTTCAATGTGTGCTCCGAGAATATATACAATATACATGGTAAGGGATTTCTGCGTCCAGAAGCCGTGAGGGTAAAAGTGTTATACCTCGAAGGTAAAAGAGATCCAGCAAATGGTTTGGATGGAAATCGAGCAATGGTCACAGTAATTAAAACTATTGCTGATGATGGAAGAGTTCTCCCTCCGATATCTTTTTACAACGGATTTGTATAGCTGATGGACTCACATGCAATAGCACAAAAGAAGGACATGACAATGTTTGCTTGTTCTCCAAAAGGATTGAAACATATTGATCTGGGGTTGGAAAGAATGGAAAAACACACTGATAAATTCTAACGGGATAAGTATGTACTTGCTGTCAAAGATTTGTCACTCAGAGTTCTAGGGGTGATTAAAACCAAACTTACATTCGGGAATGCAGGTACTGCAATCAGGCAACAGACTCTAATTCCGGAATCACAGAAATACACAGTAGTTGGTGCTAAAGGTATTGATTGTTTGGTAGACTAGGGAACAAGTGAAGAGCAAACCAATCCTCACCTAAATGCGCCTGCATATATACAGAAACACAACCATTGTCACTTTAAATCACTTGTTCAATATACATCCAAACTTCACCCATCTTTGTTCACCCCTTTACACCTGCCACGCCTTGGCACTGTTGTACCAGCAGCATCTTCTTATTATAGTTGGCAATCATCCACAACCTGATTTCCTTCCCGTCAAAACAGTCTGTACACTTGAAAACCTGTTTGTTTTTCTTGCGATGCGTAAACTGGTTTCCTTGCAAGACAAATGTAATCCCTTATGATCGATCAGTATTCCATCATTGATGCTTACCTGTACAACAGTAACACTTCCCATCCTAGAAAGTATAATCCTGCACTGATACTCTACCACAGGACACATGGTGCGGCCAGGATCCTGATTGTTGATGGTCATAATTCATACCAAACTTGGGAATTTTTTGACTACAGTCTCAGCAATGATATTTATACAATGTGTCACCCCTCATACTTCAGACCTATTTTGCCAACAGTAGATGTTGGCATCTTTGGGCCTGTGCAATGTGTATATAGTACGCGTTGGATAACCCAATAAGGTAAGGTGGTAATACAATCAACATCAGTAAAAATAGTTTTTGTGTTTCAGAGGTTTCTGAGGTTTCTGGAAGGCAAGTCTGATTGTTGGGCATTTTCAAGTGCTGCAGTGGTCTGATTCAGGATGAGTAAGTAGCAAAAGAAACTTTGATTCTAGTTGCCATCCCAATCCGGTAAGTCAAAATGCTTAGTAATATTTATTATATCTTAGATTGGTATTGTGTTTGACGTTTAGGGCAATATACTATATAGTATACCAGTTTCAAATAGAAATTTGATATGGCAAATCCTAGGGTTAAATATCCAAGTGTCAATACTGATGAGCACTAGGTCTAAAGTAGCTTAGTCAAACATGAACAAAATAAAAACATTTCATGATTGTATTCTTACCAATTTGGGCATGATTAATATCAGTAATGATAGTTCAATATCTAACGCCAAGAAATGACCTATCACATATCCACTTTGGACTAGTTTATTACATAATATACTGCCCTAAACTTCACACTACATACCAACATAATATGCAATACATAATATAAAACATTTGAACTAACCAGATTCGAATAACAACTAGAATTAACATTGCATTTGCAAGTTACGAATCAAGAGTCAGACAACTATTGCACTCCGAAACCCGAAGAAATCTGACTTGCGTTCCAGACACGTTCAGAAACACATTAACTGCTTTTACTGATGAAGCTGTGACCATTCCACAAATTCTACACATCAAATATATTTCCCACTATCCTATTTTTATTCGCTGATATATAAAAGACTAGTCACCTGGGCTCACACAAAGGTCCATACTAAGCACAATATCCAGAGTGCTTTTCAGGCAGCAGGAATTTGGCCAATCAATTTCAGACAAGTCTTCCAGCGCCAATCATGCAATATAACTTGCGCAATTGAAAATGCACCTTGAAAGACAGCTGCGGCATCTGCAAAAAATAATTCGGTCCGGGCAGAATGGCTCTGTTGGAGAGCACGAGCTCCGTCAAAACCATTAGAGACACCCTGGGGGCAGATGTCTCCCCACCCAGCGCTAATTCAACGGGTCGCGTTCCATATCACCCTCTGATCGCTGTTTCACGATTTCTTCTCTTTATGTCTGTTTCCAATTTTAATGGATCACTCTGGCGTTGTGGCCGACTGCCCCCAGACGTCGCAATGGGTTCATTGGGTACCCACTTTCATCGGAATTGCAATGCGATGGGTGAAGCTGCAAAAATCTCTCCTCATGTTTCTTCTACCTGCGCCCACAATGCAGTTCTCTTTACTAATTACACAGGATGGTAAGGGGATGGGTGACGCTGCGAAAATGTCTCGTCACGTTCCTTCTACCTGCGCCCAAAATGCAACTCTCACTTTAATAATCATACACATCATCCTAAGTTGCCAGATCTATGTGGCGGTCGACAATCCATCGCTTCTGCTGTCTGTCTCCTGTCACATTAGTTGCTAGCTCTGGAATGACATGCACGCAGCCGACTATATTTCCCATTCTGACAACCAGCAAAGCAACGGCTGCCAGTTGATTTCTCACTGGTACATATTTTGAGACGGGATCCAAGTTATCCAAGTTTTCAGATAGTGTGGTGAGCGCCCGGGGTAACCAGTACTCTGTTAGGGGTTCTCCCTTAACGGAGTATATGTAACCTGAGATATTCAATGATGGGTACTTGTCAGTGGACTTCGGTTCATCTGGCTTGCAAAACGCCTGCCCTAGGTATCCTCAGAACTTTCAGTCATGAATATCTTTAGCGGGGTATGAGTGGTACTCGTCTCGATTGGGTAATCTTCAGATTAGCAGATTCATTGAAGCATAGGCTGAGGCAGCTGATTTGATGATGCAATTACACTGCCAGATCGAAAGAACTACAATCCTGCCAAGCGTGGTATCCCCAACTAGATTCATTTACCTGATGCTAGCGGGATTATGTCTGATCGGATAGAGCAAAGGAGTTCACCCCGCAGACACGGCAAACGTTAGTTGCAAGCTAGTTCGTCGGATCTTAAGCCACATCTCTTGTGTGAGGTTGGTTACTAGGCACTCCCCGGCCAAAAGGGAATAGTCCCGGCCTAAGCACTGACGTGATTGAGAGATTATCGTGCTGGCTGATGATATGAGGCCTGGACCATCTTCACCCATTGACGTGTGTTGGAATGGCAACTGCGAAGCACAGAAATGTGTGTGCTTCATTAATCTACATCGGCATATTAATGGTTGGCCGCCACATAAACCAATGATGCAACTATACCAGAGTATTGATTGCTCGAAGCTTCTGTCGCTATGTTGGCAGTTAGTCCCGATTACTGTACCATACGAGAGTGACATGTCCAAGTTGAAGTTATGACCTGATATATGATATTGTGCAGGTGTGGCCTGATGCTGATCAGGAGTGTAACGCTTTGATACATCACCTACATGAAAACGCTAACCTTGGGGATTCGTGGCAATCTCCACCATGCGCATTCAGCAGGGACTTGCCTTAAGCATGCATGAGGACAATAAGGAATGTAAGACGCAAATTAAGTTCCTATTAAAATCATGGAAAGGAAATATGGGTGCGCATGCGTAACATCCCGAGAACTTTCCATAAAGATGTCACATTGTTCTGGCAATGAAAAGAACAAGCTCTGGCAGTGGAACAGTCAGCGCTACCTACCAGCGAAGAACGATCTGAAATATTATTGTGTTTTTCTGATATCTATACCTAGCTATTATTCTATATAAAAGTTATTAGCTTTCTGTAGCGGCAGCCCTGCACCTATAAGTATCTTCCTACGAATGACCATCACCTTTGAAAACGATATGGACATAATCGTATACGCCCTCGAGGAGATGATCTCCTATGCCCAAAATTATCAGGATATTTTCGTGGCACAAAGTGTGAGGTGGATTTCTTCGATTATCGGTCTACAACACAGGCTTGTTATCTACATTGATAATCTCAAAGTACAACGAATCATTGGAAAGGCCGCTGCAGCATCTGATACTCAGCTTATACATTCCAGTCGACTTGTGACGTTACAGGAATCCAGCAACGATGTCCTTGCTTTGGGTGACAAGTCAATCAATACCACCGAAACCGTTATCCATAATGAGGTGATTGAGAATTACGATATCTTATTAGAACAGCCTAAGCCACATAGGAAAGCAATTGGTCGACAGACGAGACAAGCTAGTAGAGTAATTAACAAGAAGGTTAAGCCACTTAAGACCTTCAGTTCTCAGACACAAGGGATCGACGGCTCGGAGTTACCACGATGAAGGACAGCAGGAGAGTGTGAATGTTGTGCTTGGCCAGAGGATCTTATAGGAGGACATGGAACTATTGATTGTTGTCTGGTGATCCGGAAGAAGATAGGGACAGCTCACATCCCTCAGCAAAAGTCGCATCACCATTTTTAAGCAATAGGACGAGAACATTATCTAGGGCCGTTAAACTACCTATTCTTCGGTCATTAAACCCCCCTAACATAGTCAATGCAAGGTGCATCTTTGTTTAAGAGTTTGGTTTTGAATACTCGTTGCAGTTGCAACGTGAGACGCCCATTCCGAGCGCCATAACACCTCTCTAGGCATTCCTTTATACGTACCCAGTCATTCCGTGGATCGCCTCTGCGCTAGCTCTGCGTTGCAGTGCATCGACACATCTGAGATATGCGTTCACCATCTCAACCCTCAACTTGAAGCTCAATACCATGGTGAATAAAGAGCTCCATAGCGTTCAGTTGTCGATCCGATATATACATCATGTTACGACTCTCGTGCTTGATAAACTTCTTCAATGCCGCTGTATATTGCCACATGGTTCTTTGCATCTTGTGTATTGTAGAGGACTGCACTGAAGTCTTGATCATAGAATCAAGATGCTTTCAATCATGGCAGTGTTGGGGCCCCATGCATTTGCACTTCGGATATGACTGGGAGCGCAGGGCGGGAGGCAGATCAGCACCGGAAAGGAGGACATCGCATGCGGCCATGCTGTGGCCCCGACGCTGAGCCAGTGCTTGGAGATTGAGCTCTCTGCGTTCGAAGCAGAGAATCCGACGCTGCAAAGTGACCACCTGTGGCATGTTGTTGCGATTGTGATTGGCAGTATTCCAACTGTCATTGAGGTTAGTTTTATGTGCATGTTCATGTCTCTTGGCAGAATCCTGTTGTAAGGCTCCGTATCACCGAATCTGTTGCACCCAATGAGATATCAAGTGGATCTTTGGAATGGTGAAGTTGGCATCCAACTGTTTGGAAATATGTATCTCGGTGCTGATATATTCTCCCCAGGTGGTCATTTTGCGCCACATCTTGGACGGCATCCAAGTCTCAGCATGTGTTTCTCTGTCCACCCGTCGCTTCTTCACGAGCTCCGTTCTGGGGGCATTGGCTTTTGCCTCCGCCTTGTTGCTGGCCCGCCCAAGAAAGAAAACATCTCTGAAGGTGTGAGAATGATGCAAGGCGTCCCCCATGTAGCTCAAAGTGGCATCATTGTGAGATTTATATTGAGCATGCATATGGAATTCTAATAATGCCCATGTGCACTCAATTGAATGATTGAATATGGGACTCTGAGCGGGGCTGCCGCCTTGTAGAGACTGGGTTTCAACTCAAAGCCAGTACTGGCTCATTTCTCTCATCTCCTTCCCATTCCATTGAGCAAGTTCTTCATATGACTGATTTTTTGGTGTGAGGTCATGGTAAGCAGGCACAGATAACCAGATTGTACTCGTCAAGCAGTTTATGCATCTTCATGAAGAGGAAAATCGAATTCTCGGGGTGGTCAAGCATGCCGATCTGCATTGTATGGAGGACTTCGGGCTTCGGGAGGTCGCTCACCCTGCAGGGAATATGTCGAAACACGCGGAATACTCAGTGGAGATGGGATGACGAGAGTTCGGTATCGGTAACCTCGGTGTTGGCATTGCTGATTGTTCAATACAGGTTGTGATCCCGCTGGGGGTGTTGCTTGTCAGATGGGGCATTGTTGCCAAGTTCATTCTTTCGGCACTCGCACAAACAACAGACATGCCGCTTGAGATGATGTAGGTCGGTATACTCAGGCCAAACCTCAAGCCATGCTGCCAAAACCGGTTTGCAACACCTGAACTTACCATGTGCACAGAGAACGTTTTAATACCCACTCTCAGCATTGCGATGTTGTTTAACGGTGGGAGGCCGGAGTTCCAGCTGGTGTTCATTGTTCGGGACCTCAAGGTTTATTTGCCCCTGCTCATCGAGCCACTTCTGAGGAATATTGCGGCGCTTGATTGGAATAGGCAGGAGAGTGACGACCACGATGCTGTGGAATGCGGGTATTCTGGTGGATCTTCGAAGATTGATTGCCAAAGGTCATACATACAGGCCACTCTGTCTTGTCGCCAGCACAATTAGAGAGATGTCTTCTGTCGGATGTGAACATCATGTGAAGCAATGTATCCCTAACTCTGTGCGTTGCGTTAACCTCGATTAGCACGTGATTATGCTCTAGAATCTCTGCTAACCGGGGTCTCCCACCACCAGTCCGCAGTGTGCATTTTAGTATAGAGGTGTTTCGGTGGCGTATCACTGTGAAACCAATGCTAAGGGGCATATGTGTGATGCTCGGCGTAGGCTAGCTACCGCACCAACCATCCCATTCTTTTGATGATGTCTTGACTGCAATGTTTGATAGGCCGTTGGGGATTGTCATTTCATCTAATATGCATGAGAGTGTGTAGTTCCCACTCTCCGAGATGCTAATCATCTGCCATCCTAGCCACGATCTTCTGAACAGCATCCCCGGTTTGGATGCTTGGGAAACCCAAAGCGGTGATTTTTTTCTTCTGCATGTTGTCATAGTACGTCTTCATACCCTTCTTGTTCATCCCGCACTGAATATATATGTACTGTTCACGCGTCACAACCAGGTAGTAGGGATCATACTGTAGGTTTGCCCCAAGGCAATCCTGAGCATCGAGTTCCCATTGTTCAGCAATGTAATCACTCAGTGGAGCTCCAGAGCCGGGGTATGTGTCCGACCCCGGCAGAGGAGGTGGTGGTGGTTGAGACTGCTAGTCTGCATTGTATTCAATGTGTTTGAAGTTGGGAAACGTGTCCAAGTCTTCGACGGAATCTTTCTTCGCAATAAATTGACCACACGGAGTGAGTTCAATGTGTCAGGGTGTGCTGCGAATTGTCAGATTCTTCTGGCATGCAAATTGAAGGTATCCAGAATGGTGTAATTTGATATGTTTAAGTCGCCAGCTGTGTGAGGTGAACATCTTTAAGCATGACATTTCGGGGCAACTGACAGGGGTCTTCTCTGGCAATGTCAAAGACACGCGCAGAGTGGAGTATTGAGTGTAGAAAGGGATGAAAGTTGGTGATGGGCCTGAGCAGCTTGGTGTATCAGCTCACCATACATTGAGCTAAGTTGAGACATTTATTGAAACTCAACACAATCACACTGAGGTTCCTAATATGGCAAAGGTTGCAAAAACGCTGCCTGCGCGATGTCCAATAATACTCTCAATTGAATCAACACTGCGTGATTCAAAAACCTCGTGATGCTTCAAATAATCAACGCCTGAGATACATAGATTAGAACCAAGGACACAAACAAGACAAGAACCCGACCCTAAGCCGAACCCAACAACTATGGCGTTCTCCGCAAGGCGAGGACTGGTTCACTCCTCACCTATGACATCAGGAATAGTGACTTCGGGGAGAGGGACAGTGGGCACACTGTCCAAACCTGCTGATTGGACGAGCAGCAGCTGATCCACATTATCATCTGACGTGTATCCGGATTCCTCAGCTTCTCGCAGACATGGCACTGCTGAGCGATGTCGTTGTGGCCTCACAGGCCCCAAATGCGGCAGTCCACTGAGATGATGAGTCTCCAGTGTTCATAGCGGTGGGCGAGGCTCCAGGGATTGTGGCCATGGGTCGGGCACAGGAGATTGTGGCCTTGGGGTATGCTCGCGTATCTCCTGACCTTGCTCAGGTAGCACAATTAGCTGATCATCAAACATGGTATTTACTTCGTCAGCAGAGGTATTGACCATCTCTCCCTGGTCAATTGTCCAAGGTTCTTTGCCATCATCCTCATCTTGATCCTCTTCCTCATCCTGATCCTCCTCTTGATCTTCATCCACTTTCTCCTCCCCGTTGTCATCTTCCTCCTCTTCATCTTCCTCCTCGCCATGGTCACGATCGCTTTCCATATTAACATCTTCGTCAAAATCCACCCGGTCGGGTGCGTCTACATCATTCTCTATACATATATCCACATTAGGATCAAATTCTGAGTGATATTCGCCGTCCAACTTGATACAGTCGGTATCGTCAGCTGAGGAAATTCACACGGCGGGCGATGATTCCGGCTCAAATTATGACCGCTCTTGTTCTCCCTCCATGTCCGAGTCTTCCCCATACCTTTCATTCTGCAACTGCAGAGCAACAGCATGAGAGATATCATCTACCGGTGGGATTTGTTAAACAATCCCTTTCCCTTCACCGTTTCCCTTCCCCCTCCCCTTCCCGTTCCTCTTCCCGTCCGTTGTTACCTTCCCTTTCCCGCTCCCTTTCCCACCTCGCTGTGTGTCCTCTTCACCGTTCCTGTCGTCATTGTCATTGCCATCGCCAGGACGGCCCCTTCAACTGCTCGGCCCACCGGAATCGGCCCAGTTCTGATCACCATCATCCTCATCGATTATCTCATCTCAATTCAGCATTCTAACAGCTGAGATGTCGCCTGGCATGTACTGCCAGCAGCTTGGTGGCTCAATCTTTGCCCTGAGATCATCACTACAGTGCAAAGAGAAACGCTCGCCAGTGCATTTCACCTCTCACAAGCTGGTTGTTACCGGATTTCAGTGGTCGACTTGAATCCCAACAGCACGAGGGTTGTCCCACCTCCAATTGTTCCGTTCATCTCGGGTTGTGAGAAACATTCGCCCCATATATGAGCGGAACGCTGGATGCCACTCACACAATGGTGAACTCCTGCCCCTCCGGTGGGGCCATATCAGCTGGAATTGTGACAAGTGCCGAGTCCTGACTGGAACAAGAAAGAATATTTCATAACAGAGGTCCCAAGCCCAATCATCCTTGACGCTGCAAACATTGTATGTCGGTTTCAGATGACAGATGTGTTCCGAGATGAACCCCTTTATCAGTAACAACCCTAGTTTCCGTCTGAAACTCCTGTGTGGTCAAGACGGCACTGATGGCTCTGCCTGCACCTCTGACAGAGAATTAAAGGCTTCCTGTCGCCCAGGTGACGGGTCGCGTTGTATATCAGCGCACCTCGGACCGCCAGCGTGAAACCTGGGAGCATCTGGGAGCACCTCAAATCACAGTAGAGCATTCTGGGAAAAACAACATCTACTCTGGGACCACTTCTGGTGCGCCTTGACCTCATAGTAACTACTAATCGTGCAACGATTTTCAGAACCCATGTATTCAGGTTGTATTCTCATCGATATATCTATGTACCTATATAGCTACCAATCTACAACTCAGAGATACACTCCGAGGGCGTGAGGGAGCGAGTTTGGAGTAGAAATTCGCGATCGAGATTGAGTGAACTCAGAGAGGCACTCGGAGGCGGTGATCGAGTCAGTTTCGAGATGCACTTGGAGGCCGATGTCGAGTGAACTCAGAGATGTACATTGAGGCCGTGATCGAGCGAGTTTGAAGATGAAATTGGAGACTGAGATTGAGTGTACCGACAGATACACTCCGAGGCCATGATCGAGTCAGTTTGGAGATGCACTTGGAGGCCAAGATCGAGTAAATTGAGCACTGCACTTGAAGGCCATGATTGAGCGAGTTTGGAGATGCACTTGGAGGCTGAGATTGAGTGAACGGAGAGTTGCACTTGCAGGCCATGATTGAGCGAGTTTGGAATTGCACTCGGAGGCCGAGATTGAGGAAACAGAGAGCTGCAATTGCAGGCCATGATCGATAGAGTTTGGAAAGGCGCTGGCAAGCCGAGATCGTGCGAGTTTGGAAATGCATTTGCAGGTTAGGATTGAGTGATACTGGAGGAGCACTTGGAGGTGGTCGACCTGGAGACGGTAGGTGGGAGCCGCGCCAGGTGCTGATACTGTATTCATGGGTTAGTTCACTCGAAACTGTGGGAATATGACGAGGTGACTTTAGCTTTCAGGCTCTCATGGAGAACTGGCTGGTGGCGGTGGATCGGTAGGGTGGTACACCGGAAGATGAAGCTACATTCAGGGGTCAACACGAAATTGTGAGAATGAAGGGAGGACAGACAATCTCAGGTGTATGCTGTACTTGGTGTTAACTCATGATTCAGTGGCATTCAAAGATAGATAGGGATGACTTAACTTTGTGTTCTGGCAATGATGGTAGAGTTGTGGACAAGATAGAGGGAGATGGGCGATGAAGATGAGAACGAGATGGAGAATACGATCGGCTATGAGAAATCAGGTGTCCGACTTTCCTGATTGGGTATAGAAGACCCCGCATCGGTGATATTACCCGCTGCATCCGGACTCGCACCTGCTGTATCGGCGATTGTCAATTGAGTTGCACACTAAATTCTCTCAAATCCCAGTTCCTCATGATGATTTCCCCCATCTCCTCTGATCTCTCTCTTTCTTGTGCTCAACTCTACCATTACCTAAGAACATGAAGTTAAGTCAACCCTCTCTCTTTCTCTGTGCCATAATCATGAGTTAACACTGAGTACAGCCTACACTGAATACGGCATACAGCATCATCCCAACATTGACAGTCTCCCGCGCACAGCCAATTACTCATCTCTCGGCAGATGTAGTTGTCGTCAACTCTCCAAACTCACTTGATCACGGCCACAGAGTGTATGTCTGAGTTCACTCTATCTCGGTCTCCAATTGCAGATCCAAACTCGCTCGATTACTGCCTCAAAGTGCATCTCTGAGTTGACTCGACCTCAGCCTCCCAGTGCATCTCCACACTCTATCGATCATGGCCTCCAAGTGCATCTCTCTGTTCACACAAATTCGCCCTCCCAGTGCATCTGTAAACTAGCTCGCTCACGGCCTGCAAGTATATAGTTACAGAGTGACGCTGGGTGTACAGAGATACCGGGGTATCGGAGGTGGAATGCCCAACGAGGAGTATATATTCGGGAGACCCCAGGCTAGATAGATTGACAGCATCTTATTTTCATCTCATCTTGTCATACAACGAAAATACACACTCTATTTTTCCCAACCTTTGGTCTCACTCACTCTTTCCGAGATTTCGTGGATCCGCGCAACTGCCTGGATTCTTAGGGCCGGGTAGTATCATATCATGTCACCTTCATCTTACGCTCGGTGGGCTTATTGTAGAGGGACCATGAGGAGATAATTTCGCTGCGTGACCCATTGCATTGCAATCCCGATGTAATCGTGAACCGAAACGGCGATCGGAGGGCATTATGCAACTTGACGTGTGGTCCTGACGCTGGGCGAGGAGTAATCTGGCCGTAGTGTGTATCTGACGGCTCTGACCTAGGGTGTCCATTCTGAAGGAGGTATTCCGCCCAGACGGAAATGTTTTTTCCTGATGTTTATATGGTCCTGAGCCTGGGAGAGGACTCGATTTATATCCGATGACGGCATTGTTGGCTTAGAAGTTTGCTTTCCCTTTTCTTTGCGGCCGCCCTTTGGTGCCATCGCTTCTGGTTGAAAATGAATCTACATCTGAGGTGTTAACATGATGATACAATTGAATGTAGCGGAAGGAAGCCCTGAGTGGATGTACCAAATTGAGTAGGTTATCGGGTGAGATTTGTAACCAGAGGCATTGGTTTGGGCAAGTCACGCGATGTCGAGATAGTTCAGGATGCTGCCTGTGGGTTAAATTGCTGGGGGTGTGTTTAATATGGGAGGAAGAGAGAATCGAGGTGTAGGCGGGAAGAAGGGATATATATACTCAAGTTCCGGCAATGTGGTTCATATCCTGCAATCTCACCGAGGTGTCTACCGTGGGTAACTATACCCCGCAGGTACGTACCTAGGTCCACAGCCCTAGATCTAATTGCCTATCTGCCAAATATGCAGTCATCATATCCTTCGGGTTGGACTGCAAATGAATTCAATGCATAATAGATAAAGGTTTCACGACAACCTTTGCGGAATTTATCATTTCCGTTTATTGAAAGCTTTTCTCATTTTCCGTGACTACCAAATACACTACTCACAGTTATCAACTACACTCGATAATCGCTGAGATTCTCGCTCCCTGAAATCTCCTTCGCTAGTATTGGCGATTGCAGTTCCTATTTGGGAACGCCTATCCGGAAGTACCTTATTCTTTCCAATGGCTGAACTGCAATCCTTTCGTAGGTTTCAAGCCGTGGCAGGCACCAGCCCTTGCTGTGGTTTCGAAACTAGCCGATTATACGTGCCAACATCTTCAGGTGAAGCTTCCAACTTGAAAGGCTGCCATGTCTTTGTAAGATTATGGATATGGTCCACTAACCTTTGTTGCAATCCGATAATCAAAGACAACCACCAACTAAGTATCACCAGAATGATGTACTGATTATCTCGAGTGTACAATACAATCTTTTCGAGTGCATACCCAATTGTATTGTTATCGTTCTTGAAGGTAATGGTCATTGATTAGCTACATACTGGCAGGGTGCGGGGCTGCCGCTACAGAAAGCTAATCAATTCTGAGCATGGAATTATAGATAAAGGTATCATAAAAACGCAATGAAAAATAAGGATATATCTCCGCTGGTAGGTAACTGTTGCTCTCTCACTGTTCAAATGTGTGTTCTTCATTGTCAGCACAATGTGATCTCGATATAGTCTCTTGGAACCCTTCTCCAGACTATGATTGAATCCCTCAAAGATTGCGATGTTACTGGACCTCATAGATTCATAGAATGCGCCAGGTAGAGGCGGCCACGAGTCCCTTTGGTTATTGTGTTAATGCATGATATCATATCAGCTCATAAGTCAGGCGGTAACTTTAAAGTAAACATCTCGCAAACATCTTCAATCGGTAGTTGGAACACAACACTCCATGGCGACACATCTGGGTTGTTAATATCACCCCCGATATTAATAACTGATAATCTTAAGTGGGGTAATATCTGCTGCAATGCCAACATAGAACATATGCATGTAATCACACGCTCATGACCAACATTGCAGAACCATCTCAATCTAATCAAAGAATGATGTCCGCTTTTTGGCCAAAGCCAACACCATGTTCTCTGAGGGTCTGAATGCATAGGTGTTAAATAACCGGGACGTGCCCCGATTCACCGAGAGCCCACTCACTGGCATGACTGCCGTGACAACCTATGTAACCGGAGACTATCCACCAAATGTATCTGGTTGTAAACAACCTGATCGGCAAGACCCAGTCCTTCCGACCTGGCCAGTTGCTGCATCATCAAATGAGCTGCTGCAGCATCCTCCATTCAAGGCATCAGCAAAGCCTAGTGCTTATTCCATCGAGACGTGACTAGTATGAACCCCCACTAAAGAGCATACCGCATGGTATCCTTTGTACCATTACACTGCCAGGTAAGAACCCCTAACATGCGTTTTGTTGGTTAATGAATGCAATACAGCCCAGCCTGTATCTGGCCCAACGACCAGGCACCTCATGAATGAGGAGCTTCAAGACGAGATTTAGTAGACACCGTGATGACAGTTTGCGACATTGGTTGTTGCTTTGGCATCAGAACCAATTTGTATTGCTCAGATCTCGTGCATCTCAGAGCAAACTGAGTAGTCCTCTCATTGTCCCAACTGTGCAACCATCCAACATAGCTACGAATGCCTTTGCAGTGGAAAAAGCACCCGCAACTGATGTCATAGAATAGAGAATATGTAATTGTTCCCGTTGCAAGGCTTCAACTCTGCCATGGGGGATTTCCACTGGGAAACTGAAGATATACACAATCGATGGTGTGAAGTATTGTGCCAAGCACACCTGCAACACGATGATAATCGCGCAAAGAATGCATAAACACCCTTCAAGCAGTGCATATAGCCCTTCAGATATTGCTGAAACAGTGAATATCAATGGTCAGTGTAATCTGAGTGTAATCTGATGGCGGTTAACGTCATAATTGAATGCTTTTGAAGGGATCTCGTCCCCGAGTATTGTCAGCGTTTAGAGTCTAGCGCAGAATCCACTGCACCTCCCTTGTTTGTCAAATCTCTCCATCGTCGCTCAAATAGGAGTCTACCACACCTACCATTACATATGCATCCAGAGGATATAATTCCTTTCTTCTTAACATCGAACATCTATAATGGATAATGCCTTCCCAAAGCCCTTACCCTGACATGACTCCGGTCGCACAAAATGATCTAAGTCTTGCTAGATCTCAGAATCAACAAAGGTGTGGGACTTTGGGGAATTCTCAACTTCCACCTGCTAAGTGACGCGTTTCCGTACAGCCTGGCGAGAGGGATTCCTCTCAAGGAGGGAGTTCAGTACCCTGTACAATCCAAGGTCAGAACTCCACCCCCTCATCTTTGCTGAACAATGCTCGTGTTGCAGATATCACTCAATGCGTGACATCCACCGCGTCTGCTACACAGCGACAGTAAATATTTACTGCAACCACAATGCAGGGTACAAGCAGTCGTAGCGCACCAGCACCCAGCCGAACCATTCAGACTGTCTCAATGCGTCACGTTGCATCCATCCCCACATCCAGCATTCCTAGCATTCCCATTCCTGCCAGCCGTCTTGGAACCCTATCTACCCCCAGTCCGAATGCAGAAGTACGCGCGATCATTACAAATCCACTGCGCATGCATGCTACCGAAAACCATCTGAGACACAGACAGTAGCAATTGTGACCGCAGGCGGTGTCCCCACCGCGATCAATGGTCACCTGCAGTCGTAGTAACCATCGACGTGGTCAATCAGACATGACACGTTTTGTATCTGCAGCGGGGAGATGCACGGAGCTCTACATGTGGAACAGACGGCCGTTACTGAGTGCAAAGAATTTGGGGATCGTAAGTTATGCTACATGATGGGTTGTGCGGGCATCAGCTGAAGCCCCACACTGGCAGATTATAGTGACGTAGTGGAACCCTGCAATGCAGCAACACAACATCTGGTCCAGAGGATTCGAGGCACGCACAAAGGAGATCTTGAATGAGGTATGCTGAATCAAACGCCCACATTGAGTATTACATGCTCAAACTGGTACCAGGTTCACGCACAAGTCGATCAGGCTACATCCCATTTTATTACAATTGGAAGAGACAACATTGCAGAACAATATGATCTCCACTGCTTTCAATCTGTGGCAGAGTGTTTGGAATTCATTTATTTCCTACTGCCAGACAATGGGTATCTTTTTCCGGTAGTAGAGCGTGTGGAAGATGGTGTACACAGTCCAAATCCAACACAGAGTGAGTCAAAAGCTGATAATGAATGGCTAGCATCCACTTCACTTCCTGGCAGAAGCAATCCCGCAGTTTTTCGACATCATATTTTATCATCAGGCGAATAACCCCGGTAAGCATGCTGAGGGATTTTATAATTCCATCATTAACCACAAGGACGGCCATATAGCCTCGCCACTGAGGATGTTAGCATGTAACGCGTTGGGCCATGCGTTCCTGAGTGGCAAAAGAACAAAGGTGTTCATCGGAAAGCTTCCAACTTAAGGCTCAAAGTGAGACCTGGTCACCCAAAATACTTCAACTACAAGATTGACATTGGTAAGATCGCATCCTGCCGCGCAGTAATTGGTCGCAAGTTGTTAACCTTGCCTGGCGTTGTAGACACGTATATGTTCTCGATGATAACCTGGAACACACTCCTTGAGAGCTATCAACTGATGGTGTATAAAAACACTCTTGCTACAGTCAAACGTCAGATCCAACATGCTGAGAACACAATGCCTGCCATGGTGAGTAGCGTAGAAGCAGCACGGTTTGACGATGCTATTCTTCTTCACTATATGACCTCCGAAGTGGCACTGGAGGAGCCTGAGATCAGAGGCACTGACCCAAATAACCCGATAGACCACAAGTGCATGGTTGACAAACTGCATTTCTGGATACCATTGGGCAGCAGGGATTATGTAGATGAAGGTGACAAAAGCGATGAACGCGATGCCATCCCCACCGCCCACTGGCAACAACGGCCTGTGACTGAACTCGAGAGGAATGACCTGGGAACCAGTGATGTCGACGGGTATGAGGGCGAGGATGGCCATGATGTTGATGTGGAGGTAGAAGCAGTGCAATCCAGTGATGGATCAACGCAGACTGTGGAGGACGGAGGGAATAGTAGAACCAGTAATATCGACGGGGATGAGTGCAAGGATGGCGACGATGCGGATCAGGAGGAAGCGGCCTTGCAAGTCGAGGATGGATCAACGCAGAATGTGGAGGACTGAAGGCATTGTGGTAGAGAGTGTGAAGATTGGACAGTACATTTCAAACCTGTAAAATACAATACTGGCGAAGCAAATGCAACAGCAAGCGATGTATCCACAGCGATGACTGTATTCTAATAAGTGACAATATCTCAAAGCTAACCATATATGGGGAGATTGCGGCATCCGATATATTGTATTAGTGGAGAGGTCAAATGTTGCACTTGACTGGAATAAGGCATACACATCACCAGGCATTGTGTAAACAGCTACCAGATAACAGCAGCCGCCACGAAGAGTGCAACACTCAGGTCATTGTCAGATTTCATATCAGGGCGCGCAGTAACGGAGGTACGTATGGAACGCGACCCATTACCTGGGGCAAGGGAAGCGGGGAATTGTCCTTCAGTCTGTACGAGGTTCATTCTGAGCTGTCTGAGCTGTCCAGAACACCTAGGTGTTTCAAACTGAAACCAGGGTTGTTGCTGATGAACCAGTGATTGGGACGCTTTCCTCAGGCTATCGTGTTCACATAATGTGGTCTCAATGGTATCCGCTCCTGATTAATATCAGGCCATCCATCATATTAAATCACGCCAGCACATGTCAGATTATAATTTCAACTTGGATATTTTGCTTCCGTTTGTTTGGCAGTGTGAACGTCCACGGTTTAGATTGTTGATCGCAAGTTGACTAGGGTTTCCCTTGTTGATTGTTTATCACTATACATTTTGATGACTCTTCGTCCTTAAACGCCTCACCATAGAATCAGCTATTTGGCATTGCCTCAGAGATATAATAGGTGACCAACTAATACTCAACCAATGCAAATTATAACTTTGCAACCAGTATTCTTTAAGAAGTATGATGTTGCAATGCATACGATCGCAAGTCAAAAAGCTGGTTTACTTCGGATCGCTTATGTTCAGCCAATGCGATATATCCCTCAGATGTCGCATGATTAGGTCTCGAGGTTCCGTTGAGTGTCACAGGTGGTGCTCACCGCTTCGCACATGAGTCTGCCAATCCCTCGTACTAGCATATTACATAATATCTGGCACACTCGTACCTCTGCATAATCGCAACTTAACAATCTGTTGTCCCACTAGCTAGGGTATTGTAATCCTGGCCAAGAATCATGCGCATCTGAGAAGGCTTTTCACTTCCAGATCAGGCAGCATAACTGTGTCAGCATAGTAGCAATCACCAGTGTGAGTGTATGGGCACCGCTTCATCAATGAGTGACCTGTGTGTAAACCCACTAAAGTCCCCTCAGCTGACACACATGCTATTGCTCAAAGGTAGGGGTTTTGGTTCCGGTAGGTTACCCTTAGACAGGTACCTTCTCGATCTATCATGTATCATTATCACAGTTTAGGGAGTAACCCTAACAGGTGTATGGCTATATGTGTACGAAACTATTTGTTGACTCAGTATATCAGTACCTCTGAGCGTATTCGTGCCGATTCGACCCGAGTGGACTGGTCCAAAGCAGGCCTGACCAGTTTAGTCCAGGTCCCGAAAATATCGTGATTGGTTTGACCCTGGTCCAAAATTATGTTAGACTCGACCTGGACAAGACTGGACAGTTCCAGTCCGGACTGGTCCATTGCAGGACTGATGGAATCATTGTTGGAGTACAGGGCCGAGGTTCGTAATCATATATTTCTCTGAAATGTTGAACTTGACCTCGATCACAGCTCTGGGGGCTGCCTCTGGATATGAGAAGGAGATTGTTAGGGGTTCTCTCGTAGAAGTGTAATGGTACTTGAATACATGGGTATCAAGGTAAAAACCATGTGTTACACCTCATAGCGGGGGTATAATACCAATCACGTCTCGATTGGATAAGCTTGAAGAGCATGGCAGATTCATTAATGCGGAAATTCCGCGGCAGCGGATTTAATTATGCAACTTGGCCAGATTGAAAGGACGCAGTCCTGCCGAGTAAGTTGATTGCAACCAGATTCATCCTTGCATAGTATGCGGTTGCACATGTATGGATGGAAGTTGCGCAAGTACAGGGCTTTCTGGTTCGCGGGGCACGTCCATGTTATGCGAACACATATGCACATAGGACTGAGGGAATCATGGCATTGGCTTTAGCCAAAAGCGGACATCATTCTTTGATTAGTTTGAGTTGGTGCTGCAATGTTACTTATGAAGTGCTGGAATACGTGTCTAAGTTCTACGTCGGCATAGCAGTGGATATTCACCACCTGAGACTATGAGTTATTGACACAGAATGACTTAATGAACTGATTGGCATGTCACCCATTGTGGTGTGCGTTCTAACTACCGATTAAAGACGTTTGTGAGATTTCAAAGTTGAAGTTATGGTCTAATTTATGGACCTATATGATATCATGCATGAACATGATTACCAAAAGGATATGCGGCCGTCTCTACCAGGTGCATTCAAGGAATATAAGATGCACAGCTACGTGGCTACCATTGAGGGATTCAATCATTGTTTGGAGGAGGGATCCAAGAGACAATCAAGAGATCACATTGTTCCGGCAATGTAGAGGACATGCTCGAATGGCTAGAGAAACAATGATACACACCAGCGGAGAAAAATTCTTATTTATTATTGCGTTTTTATGATACCTATTCCTATTATTATATACCTAAGAATCAATTAGCTTTGTGTAGTGGCAGCCCCGTACCATTGTTAATAAGCGTGTCCTGTGAATGAGTATCAACTTCGAGAACAATAACGACATCCTCGTATATGCCCTAGCACAGGTCATTGCTTACCCTGGAAGAACTGAGCAAATTGTTGTTGCTCGGTGCACCTGGTGGCTAGCCTCGGTTTGAGGACTTGAGGAAGGATTGATAGTCAATATCGCGAACCTCGCTGGGAGGAATCTAGAAACGCTTAGACAAGACCAGACAGATCCCTAGGAACTATGAAATGACCAAAAGGTAGCACCTAGTAAAGAATTATTTGAGACCAATAATGCCGAGGCCCAGAGGATGTTGCTGGATGACTGTGAGTGCGTTTTACTGGAGTATAGGCAATTATCGAGAATAGCAATGGTTAAAGCTACTGGGAGAATTAAGTAGGGACGAGTAAATCCACTGAAGTCTACAAAGAAAATTTTAAAGAGTTCCAGAAAGGACTACATCAGGATGGAAGGAATCGACGGCAAAGAAATATCCAGGAGGCTGTATGTGGGAGAGTGTTTACTTTGTGCCGGGCCTCCGGATAGGAAAGGAAATCATACTGTTATTGGGGTTTTTAGTCCCAATAATCAACACAATATTTACTGAATAAGTACAGCCGCCTATCCAAATATCTCTTTCTCTCCTCATCTTATCCTAAGACTCAACTTCTCGTTCCTGCGTAACGAAAACTCCCGATCTAAACCTATACAACAGACCGTCCTCTCTGTAGATATTACTCAAGCTTCCTCTTCGAACAACAGGTCCTCAGACAATTCCTTGAATGGTAATAACCCGGTGTTCAGATACCGTAGCACCAGGTAATTGATATTCTCGAGTTCCACGAAACGAAAAACACTCGGTAGGTGTGGGTTCAATTGAGCTCTTGTAAACTCAATAGCAGATTGCCGAACAACTCGACTACCCATTGCAGTGGGTACTCGGCTGGTCTATACTCGTGACCAGGCATACACCGGATAATCGCGTAAGTTGATTAAGGATGAAATAGTGACGACTTATTAAAGTATAGATAAATAGATAGATAGAATTCTTAATAATATTTTAGGATCGTCTTCGGTGTTCTGAAAGCTAACTTGCTCGCTGACGTTCTCCAAGTCCTTCAACCTTCACTGGCTCTTTATAGCCCGTGCTTCCTCATAGCGCTGAGAGTGTTATCTCGGCCACGCCCTCTTAGCGCCCGGAAATAACTCGCCACAACACCCTCAGGTAATTGCGCTCATACAATGTTGTTTGAAAGCGTTACGCTCCTGATAACGAACAGACCATCCATTGCGCGATATCATCTCAGACAACATTGCAACGTACGAGTCGGTAGTTGGAACATCTATCACCCGAGCAATAATGCTTGCCCCTCTTAATCCCTCATACACATGAGTGATTAATTGCATCAGCAACAACCCTAGTTTCCGTCTGAAACACCCGGGTGTTCCGGACGGCTCTGACGGCTCTGATGGAACCTCGAACCCTCTGACGGAGAATTACACGCTACCCGCCGCCCAGGCGACGGGTCGCGTTGCATACTCACCTCCATTACTATGCGCCCGGTATACGCACCATCAGAACGACACGTGTGTTACACTCTTCGCAGGGGCTGCAGTTATGCTGCAGCCGTTCACACAACGCCTGGCGATGTTTATGCCTTTCTTCGGCCGATAGCCACATTTTACCTCTCCGCTATTGCTATAATATATCGGATGCCGCACTCGCCCCATATATGTTTAGCTTTGAGATT